>Ga0082212_10002099_pt1 | contig 29317 bp, 25 predicted proteins | sample TergutNt197P3_FD_71548 | JGI IMG/M metagenome (GOLD analysis project Ga0082212, IMG submission 71548) | Neocapritermes taracua P3 segment gut microbial communities from Petit-Saut dam, French Guiana - Nt197 P3 | ecosystem: Host-associated > Arthropoda: Insects > Digestive system > Gut ...
TATAAGTATTTCAGCGCTAAATATGATGTGCTTCCAGTTGCTAATATATCATTGCATATTCCTTACATAACACTGCCCTTGTAATGTTGCTTTTTACAACAAATCACTTTTTCAGCAGCCTCCGAGGGCTGCGACCCCTACGGCCTTGTCTTTGGCAGTTCAAAGTCTTTTGTCTTTGTCTTTATGTTTTAAACTCCACACTCCACACTCCACACTTCACACTGCTTTTTAAGCTTCTTCCTTTCGCGGGGCAAATATAATGGCGAAAGTTTTGCCTGTTTCGCGCGGGAGAACGCGGTAGCCTTTCTTTTCTTTTGTAAGGTATATAAAGTAATCCTTATAGAACGAGTTACTGAGCTCTATTATTGATTTTCCTTTATTTTCTTTTATATTGTTTTCATAGCCATTTTTTATGCTTCTATCTTCGTCGCTGTCCCAGCGGAACGAAGCTAATGCGTAAGTTATGGTCTTATTAACATCATTCACCGGAATTGCTGGAATAATTATCGAGTTGTCGCTCCAATCGTAGCTTCCCCAGCCTTGCCCGGGGATTAATACGACCTTTGGTATGCCGTACATGCGAATACGGGGAACCTTAAACATATCCATATCTAAAGTTGAATATTCGCATATGCGTTCTGAAACAACGTCCATGGTTAGAGGTTCCATATCGGAACCGCTTGCCAGCGGGCTGGTGTCAGTTCTCGCAAGTTTAGCAGGAACAACCATGTATTCACGTTTTTTTGCAATCATATTCTTTAGTTCTTTGCGCATCATCTGGTCAGAAAACTGAGAACACGTCTTTGATACTCTTTCAATTTGCCTTTGAAGTTTTAATGGTTCCTGATTAACGTATATTATTTTTCTTGCCAGGATTTTAATTCTTTCATGACTATAGAGAAATTCATCAATCTCAGGAATTCCGACGGGCTCCTCTTCATTTTTCTGAACTATAGATAATTGTATTTCCATAACTCTTTCGGCTTCAGTGTACCTGAAGCGCTCTTGGTTCATTTGCTGTTTTACGGCGTCCGGCGCTTCTCTATATTCTTTTATGCGCATATTTACTTTCATTGCAGGCATCAGGTATTTGACAAGATCTGCAGCTAAATCATCTACTTCGGATGATTTAAGGCTGCCAAATCTGATAAGACGTTTCATTTCTTTGAGAGTTTCTTCCATTTCAATCTGGAGTTTATCAATCAATAACTTCTCTTTTTCTTCTAGAGAATATCCGCACGCTGCCTTGGGAGGGTTGTTGCCTCTTATCATTGCCCAACATTCAGCAATGTAGTCAGAAAACATTTGATACTGAAAAATATCGGGAATAGCTCTTTTTTTAAGCATGTCAGGGCTTTTTTTCTTCAGGGGCGTTACTGAATCACAAAAGTATCCGTAATTTATGAAAAGTTGTTCTTCATCGTCAAATATCATTTCATCGGGCATTAATTCCGTTTGCGCGTCAACTATTACGTTTAGAATATCCCAATACTTTGACGAGAGCTCTTGCCACGTTTTACGCGCAAGCACTCTATCCTCAGAGCTTTTTGATTTCTCCAGTTTTAGATATTTTTCTGCTATTTTCTTTGTGTCTTCTATGATGTTTGTTACTGAAGTGTTATTAGCCCAGCGTGAAAAACCAAAATCAAGACTCATTTTAACATCCTGCCTTTCAGTGTTCTCAAAATTTGACTATATTTTAAAGTATATCACGTTGACAAAATAAAATGTACTGATATAATTTTTTCGCTGTGGGTGGTTAGTTCAGCGGAAGAACGCTTCCCTGACGCGGAAGAGGTCATAGGTTCGAACCCTATACCACCCACCAAAAAAATTAAGTATTATTATATTTTTTTTATATTATATATAAAATGGCTTCTATACTGTATTAATTTATTAAAACTAAACGCAGCGACGGATAATTATTGATTAAGAAATTCTGTGTGAAAGTTTAAACGAGATGCGTGGAGTTGTTCCTGTTAGCCGCTATTTGCTTATTTTCAGCATTATTATATTATATTATTTTGATTTTAATATTATACTTTTCACCTCTCTTGACGGCGCCGGATCGCATAACTAAAAGAAGACATCATTGTATTTCGACAAAAGTAAGCTTTATGCGACCAGTTGAGTAAGCTCAAGGCTATGCTTCCATTTTACGAAATGATTTCGTCATTTATCCGGTTTTATTTTCTAATTATTGAGATAAACAGAATATTATCAAAAGATAGGCGTAAGTTAATGGTACGTGTTTCGTTATTTAGAATAACCGAAGGAGCGCCCAAGATATGACTACTCCTCAAATAGTAGACACAGTTCTAGTTTTTTTGGGATTTATTATTTTTACGATTGCTATTCTTTTAGATTTAAATCTAATTAAAAATATCAAGACTATAGAAGGCCATATAGACAAGATTACTATTTTTATGTTAAGTACTTATATAGTGATTATGGGCTTTTTCCTTACATGCTATTCTTTTATCGGGGCTTCATTGATTCATGGTGTTGACTTAAATGACATTAGTACGATTGGTGTTGTTCTATTCAGCATAAGTATTTTTGTATGTCTTGATTTATTTGTTCAAATGCGGCTTATAAAATGTATTTCTGAAAGCAAAATGCAACTTGCGCGTTCTCTGATAAGCGCAATTGAAACAAGGGATGCAAACCTTGAAGGGCACTCTTTGCATGTAAGGGAAATAGCCACTCTGATTTTTGATAACCTTCCGAAGGATATTACAGAAAAAATTAGCAGGCACAAATTTGAGTATGCAAGCCTAATGCATGATCTTGGTAAGTTTGGGATATCGGAAGAAATATTGAATAAACCATCAGAATTAACTCAGGAAGAATGGTCATTGATGAAAGAGCATCCAAGAATGGGCGTTCAGATTATTGAAGATGTGAGCGGTTTCGATGAGATTAAGGAGTGGATACTCTATCACCATGAAAGAATGGATGGGAATGGGTATTATGGGTTAAAGGGCAATGAAATTCCTATAGCTTCCAGAATAATGAGCATAGCTGACGCTTATTCCGCTATTGTAATGGATAGATCATATAGAAAAGCAAAAGAACATGATGAAGCGATTGAAATCATGCTTGAAAACTCAGGAACTCAGTTTGATCCTGAGCTCTTGGATGTCTTTAAGAATATAAAAAAATCAACAATAGTAGAAAAATTAAAAAATCTATGGGATGGGAGAAAATGAGGCAAGACGCGGGAATTAAACAGGACTTCTGCACCAGTTAGCCCTTAGCTCAATCGGAGATATAGAACAACTTCTCCTTTTTTCCCATCCTTTTTTTGCGACGTTTGAGATTTTGGGCGTGATTTTCTGTAAATTATTCAAAGATGGGATTACAACTTTTTCGGTGTTATCGCAGTACAAGTTGTAATCCAAATGTTTGTATGCGTCGGCCCATTCCGTAATACAATTCAAATCATACTCCCCGGCTGTTAAGTCAGTAGTGAAACCGCATGAAATTGCATAAGCTGAATTTCTTCCGGCATAAACAAGGTAAATTGACGGAAGTTTATTATCGCCTGACAACATAAGAGCTTCTAAAGTTCCAACCGGCACAATATCAGCCCCTATTCCGAAAGCATAAGCCGAACTCCACGACATTCCTATCCGAACACCGGTAAAATATCCCGGACCGTTTGTAACTGCAATGTGAGTTATTTCTTTAGCTTTAATCCCTGAATTTTCTATTACCAGTTCGGCTAAATCTGGCAGCTCTGTCGCTTGCTTACGTCCTATGTCGGTATTTATCTCAGATAAAATTTCGAATTCATTATTAATTTCAGTTGCAACGGCTATTCCTGTATAGCGGAGGGATGTATCGACAGCAAGCAATATATCCTTCATGGTAATTTTATAAACTCAGCCAGAGTGGATTTTGCGAGCTCGCCTTCGGCTGAAAAAAAGACTATTCTTTTGTCTTTATTGTCGTTGTCAGTTATTATCTTTATCCTTAGAATGTCGTCAAAATTAAAGTTTCCGTTCTCCGCCCACTCGACAAGCAGAATGAAGCCTTCATCAATATATTCATTAAGAGATAAAGATTTAATTGCGTTTACATCTCCATCTAACCTGTACAGGTCGACATGAGCCACCGGGCGCGCGCCTTTATACTCGTTTACTAACGTGTAAGACGGGCTTCTAACGATTGCTCTTTCTATTCCCAAAGCTTCGCATATGCCTCGTATAAAAACTGTTTTACCGGCGCCCAATTCTCCATAAAAAAGTATACAAATCCCCGGGGTTATTAAGTTTCCAATATGCATTCCAAGAGCAGTAGTGTCTTGTTCGGTTAGAGATAAGAACTCATAGATTTCATTCACTTTCCTTATTACCTTCACTTCTTGACTTTTTTGAATCAACTGACTTTCTTTTGAACGTGTAGACAAGGACAGTAGTTGCCGCTAAAAAACACCCAATTACTATTAGAAATGGATAAAGCAAGACACTATTATTTATTCGGCTAACTCCGAAAATGAACAAAATAGCGACCACAAAACCAAATATTGAGACCCGAAATCCCTTCATACGAATTTCTTCAGTTTTGCGCAATTCTTTTTCCCAATCCACGCGATTTTTTTTATTCATAATTTTTCTATTATCACATAAGCTGCCGCTATATCCCCTTCATGCGACAAACTCACATGAAAAGACAATTCGCCTTCTGATGATAATTTCTCCTTTGATTTTTCGGACAGCATTATGGACGGCTTTCCGTCCTCATCCCGCTCAATCCAGACGCCTTGGCTGAAAGCAACTTCAAACATTGAAATTGAAGAAGCTTTACAAAACGCCTCTCTCGCCGCAAAAACGACCGCGAAGCTTGCGGCTGCGTTTACTTTTTTTTGGGCATATTCAATTTCAGCTTTATGAAAGATTCTATTCACAAAATGATTGTTCTTTATAGCATTCTTCATACGGGAAATACTGCAAATATCAATCCCGATGCCCAAGATCATCAGCTTCTTTGGCTCCTTGGCTCAAACGTTGAAAGCCTCGCAAGTTCTTCCCACAATTCTTTTTCACGCTCGCTTATTTTTTGCGGGACGGCTATTTCTATTCTTACATATAAATCTCCTGCTTCGTCTTCGGATCTCTTTGGCAATCCTTTACCTTTTAAGCGCAACTTCTGACCATTTTGAGTTCCTGCAGGTAGCTTCATTCTCACATTTCCGGTAGGAGTCTCGACTATAATATTACTGCCTATGACAGCTTCCCAGGGCGCCACAACCAGTTTTTCGACAAGATCGTTTCCATCGAAATCATATTTTGAGTCTGGAAGTATATGGATAGTTATATGTAAATCTCCTCCATTGGGAGCTTTCCCCGAGAGTTTTATTCTTGAGCCGTCAGTTATTCCCTTTGGAAGGTTTACATTCAGTATCTTTGTCTTAACTCCGTCTGACATGTTTATTGTTTTAGTCCCTCCTGCGAAAATATCTTCAAGGGAAATGGACATGTTTACTTCCTGGTCACGTACCCGCTGCCTTGAGTTAAAAATCTTCTCGTATGCTTCGCCTCGCCCTGCCATATTGAATGAGCCAAAAATAGTTTTGAAAAAATCGCTGAATCCGCCTCCGAAATTTCTGGCGTCGCCGTAACTCATATCCTGCCATCCGGGAGGCGGAGTGAAGTCCTGTCCTTGTTCCCAATTTGCGCCAAGCGTATCATATTTTTGGCGCTTGTCAGGGTCTTTCAGTACTTCATACGCCTCGTTGACATCCTTGTACTTCTGTTCAGCTCCCGCTTCTTTGTTGACGTCCGGATGATATTTTTTCGCGAGTTTACGATGAGCCTTGCGGATCTGTTCAGGAGCCGCTTCACGCTCAACACCGAGTATTTTATAGTAATCTTTGTATGAAACTCCCATTTGTTCACCTGCTCTTGTATTAATGCTTTAAGAATTCCGCCTTATACCACACGAATAAGATAATGTTATGAAGTAGTTAGGAGTTAGGAGTTAGGAGTTAGGAGTTAAAAAGACATACTTCTAACTTCTAACTTCTAACTTCTAACTTTTAACTTTTAACTTCTAACTTCTAACTGTCTTCGTACCGCATTCGCTTTCCCATCCGTTCAGTATCTCAATTGCGTGGCGCAGGGCCGGTTCAACGGCTTCGAAGCAGCTGCTTGAGCCGCGTTCGCTTCCGGGCAACGCTATTATCAGCGTTTTGCCTCTTGTTACGGCAATGCCGCGAGAGAGAATCCCATTTGGGGTTTGCGACAACGACTTCATTCTCATAGATTCGCCTATTCCCGGAACTATTCTGTCTCCAACTTCGAGCAGCGCTTCGGGGGTCACATCCCTTGGAGACAGTCCGGTGCCTCCCGTTGTGACAATTAATTCCAGATTGTCTTCATCCGACCATTCTATCAGTTTTTCTGCAATATGAGTTTTTTCATCGGGAACTATTGCCCTCCGTTTTACGTCTGCCCCGAAAGATTTCAGTAGATCAGCAAGTTTTTCGCCTGAGGTATCGGAGCGCTCTCCCCTGGAACCCTTATCGCTAATTGTCAGGATTCCTGAAGAAACGATCTTCTTGTTACTGTTGTCTCTGCCGTTGGCTGCCTGATGACCGTTATCGTCTTTCATTTTTATGTGATTTCTCGCATCGTAATCGCCGCTTTTGCCGCCGCTTTTACTTAATAGCCTAATTTCTTCAATTATTATGCCCTTGTCCATGCTCTTACACATGTCATATATAGTTAAACAGGAAACAGAAGCGCCTGTAAGAGCCTCCATTTCAACTCCCGTAACTTCGGATGCCTTAACGGTACAATTAACACGCGCGCAGTTTGAATCATCATCAAGGCTGCACGTTACCTTTACATGATTGAGCCTTATCGAATGACAGAGCGGAATTATATCATATGTTCGTTTTGCCGCCATTATGCCGGCAAGCTCTGCGACTCTGAACACGTCGCCTTTACTTATGCTGTTTGTCCTTATGGCGCCGCAAATTTCAGGCGTGAGGCGAACTATGCCTTCCGCTTCAGCAATCCTTACTGTGGCTTCTTTCGAACTAACATCGACCATTACAGGACGACCGGAGTCATCAAGATGCGTGCTTTTCATTGGCTAAAACAGTCCTGTGATTTTTCCGTTCTCGTCCACATCAATGGTCAATGCGGCTGGCTTCCTAGGTAACCCCGGCATCGTCATTATTGCGCCCGTAATAGCTACTAAGAATCCCGCTCCGGCGGAAAGCCTCACTTCGCGCACTGTAACCTTAAATCCTTTTGGTCTTCCGATTTTTGTCATATCGTCGGATAATGAATATTGAGTTTTTGCCATACATACATATAGGTTATCTTTCCCAAGTTCATGAATGAGCGCAAGGTCTTTTTCCGCCTGTTCGGTGAAAATAACTCCGTCCGAACCGTATATTTCAGTCGCAATGGCAGTAATTTTTTCCTTTGGCGACATATCAAGGGAATACATGAAATTTAAACCGGAAGGTTTTGCGCACGCTTCAATGACTATGTTCGCCATATCAAGCCCGCCCTCTCCTCCTTTTGCCCATATTTCGGACAGGGCAACTGAGGCGCCTTTGTCGTTGCATTTTTCACGGACAAGAGCTAGTTCCGCTTCCGTGTCGGTAGGGAATCTGTTTACAGCGACAACGACGGGCAATCCGAACTTACCAATATTATCTATATGTTTTTCAAGGTTTGCCATTCCTGCTTCAAGGGCTTCCAAGTCCTCCATGCCGAGTTCGGTCTTCTTTCTTCCTCCATGCATCTTAAGCGCGCGCACGGTAGCCACGATGACTACAGCGTCAGGCTTAATACCCGCCGAGCGGCACTTAATATCGATGAATTTTTCCGCTCCGAGGTCTGCGCCGAATCCAGCTTCCGTCACGGTGTATTCCGCAAGTTTCAACCCAAGTTTTGTCGCCTGTACGCTATTACAGCCGTGAGCGATATTAGCGAAGGGCCCTCCGTGTATGAATGCCGGTACGCCTTCGAGAGTTTGGACAAGGTTGGGCTTTATCGCGTCCTTCAGCAAGGCCGCCATTGAGCCTGCGGCGCCTATATCGCCAACCGTGACGGGGTTCCCTTCGTAGGAGTAACCGAGGATTATTCTCGACAAGCGTTCCTTAAGGTCCATAAGGTCAAGAGCCAAACACAGAATTGCCATTACTTCAGATGCAACGGTAATGTCAAAACCGCTCTCGCGCGGAACGCCTTCAGTTTTGCCGCCGAGCCCTATAATTACTTTTCGAAGAGCCCTTTCATTTAAGTCTAGTACGCGCCTGAAAGTTATTCTTCTGGGGTCTATATTGAGTTCGTTGCCCTGTTGGATGTGATTGTCGAGCATCGCTGCGCATAAGTTATGAGCTGTCGTTATCGCGTGAAAATCTCCTGTAAAGTGAAGGTTTATATCCTCCATTGGAACTACCTGCGAGTAACCTCCTCCTGCTGCTCCGCCCTTTATTCCAAAGCTTGGACCAAGCGACGGTTCACGCAGTGCAACTACGGATGTTTTGCCAAGTTTTGTCAACGCCTGAGCGAGCCCGACGCTTGTCGTTGTTTTTCCTTCTCCGGCAGGAGTTGGAGTTATTGCGGTAACAAGAATAAGTTTTCCGTCATGCTTGTCCTTTAGCCTTTTCATAACGGAAGGCGATACTTTAGCCTTATATTTCCCGTATAGTTCAAGTTCATCCTCACTAATTCCGAGTTTTCCGGCAACCTCCGTTATTGGCTTCATCTTTGCCGCCTGCGCTATTTCAATATCGCTTGGAAATGACATTGTTTTGTCTCCTTTTGATTAAATTATTCTTGATACTTCCTTCTTTATCTCCTCCGAGAGCCTCTCGCCTTCGTCAGTTATTTCAGCTATCCATTTACGTTTGTGGTCTACGTATCCCGTATCCTTTATTGACGGCAGGTTAATTCTTATATTGAGCAGCGCCCCCTGAAGCCCTGCCCAAGCCTCCAGAGCTCCCACGGCTATATCGCTTATTGCGTTTGAATTGCACTTATCGACTATTTCTTCCGCTATCTCCAAAATATTAAGGCATTTAACAGCAATGTTTTCAGGAGAGGCGACTGCTGCCTTGAACGCTTCCTGAATTGTTTCCCTGCGAGTTTCTTTTTCATCGTCCGTGGCTTTTGGAAGGGCGAAAGCCGCCATTACGGAATCAAATGCTTCCGTGTCCTTTTGAACGGCGTCAAGCAGGGAATTTGCCAATTGCTCTGCTTTTATAAGGGAAGATTTAATTAATGCCTCATGTTCTTCGTAACCTTTTTTTCCAATCGTGAGTCGGCATACCATAGCGACCAACGAGGCGCCAAGAGCGCCTGAAAGTGCTGCCGCGCTGCCGCCGCCAGGCGCGGGCGAAGTCGAAGAAAGTACATCAATGAATTCTCTGAGAGTTGCTTCTGTAAGTATCAATAGCGTCTCCTCCTCACTTGTATACGGTACCATAGATTTTATCATTCTTTGATTATTTTGTCTTTTACTCGCCACTTGCCGCTTGCCACTGCTTTTAATTTCTGTGTTAAAATTTTGTATGTAATTTCAGTAAAATAAAGAATGAAAGAGGGAAATAGCAGTGAATGTCCTTTGGATCCGTTATGGCGCTTTCGGAGATGTACTAAAAGCCGTTGCGCGCGCGAGGCTTTTTAAACGGAAATTTCCTGAAGCTGAGCTTACGATGTTGTCCCGACCGGAATATAAAAATATTCTATCTGTTCAGGATGTATTCAAGGATTGCATATTTTGGGACAGTAAGAGGAACCCGATTGGTTTTATTAACACTATCAGGGAAATAAGAAACAGAAAGTACGATATGTTGGTTTCCGTTCACAATGTTGGGGCGTCTGCGCTTGTCTCAGTAATGTCCGGTATACCGGAGCGTTACGGAGTAAGTTCGGCGCTTCAGTTTTGTTATCATAAAAATGTTTGGGACTGGTTCAGAGAAGCCGGCATTGATGAAAATATGAGGGACGTTCCAATGATCCAAACCGATGAAAGATCAATGGAATTTGCCGACGATTTGCTTTCGGGGTTACCTGAAAGTAAAGTATTTTGCATAATCGGGGCAAGCAAACCGCAAAAACTTTGGAGTATTGAGTATTGGGTGAAGTTTATAAGGAAATTATCCGCGCAAGGGCGGGGGATTGTTATAAACGGGCACGGAAGAGAAGAAGCAGGCTACGCTGAATTTATTTTGAAAGAAGTTGATTGTAAAAACATCTTAAATCTTGTCAATAGAATAGACTTCCTACAGATGGCGGCAGTTGTCAAAAAGTGCGCCATAGCGGTAGGCCCTGATACCGGCCCGTTACACTTGGCTGCGCTGTGCGGGACTCCTACTCTAGGCCTTTTTGGATGTACTCCAAGCCAAAGAATAGGGTTCACTATGCCTTGGTTCAGGGAAGTCACATGTTCGTGTCCAAAAATAGGCTGCTGGAATTATAAATGTCCAGAGGGAGATAAATGTATGTCAACTTTAACGCCGGAAATGGCTATTGAGGGGTTTGAACAGCTTACAAAAATGGAAATTGGAAAATGGAAAATGGAGAATTAAGCACAAAAAGACAAATGCCCATGAACTTGCAGTTCACCACGATGAATGAAATTTGTCTATTTCACGTCTTTGCGCTTCGGCGAAGCCGCTCTTCACGCCCGCGTCTTTTTGCGGCGCGGCAATCCAGTGGTTTTTGGCACTGATATTTCGTGGTAAAAGAAAAAGACGCTGTATTACTTTGTCGCTGAGCTCCTTATTAAAAACTAAGCAGCATCGAAAGCATCGGTCGCTGCTTATCGCAAAGACAAAGAACTTGCGTTCGTTAAAGGAGATGATGTAGGGCTATGCTAAATATTGTCAGAGAACTTTGTGAGGGCGGTTTCAGTCAATTCCCCGTTGCGGTCGTTGGGGATATAATGCTCGACCATTACGTGTACGGGGATGTAAATAGGATTTCGCCCGAAGCGCCTGTTCCGGTGCTGAATGTCAAGGAGGACAAGTATATTCTTGGCGGTGCGGGTAACGTCGTTATGAACCTGAGGGGGCTCGGGCTGCCCGTCAAAGTTTTTGGAAGAATTGGAAATGACCATGCGGGCAAAAGAGTCATGGATTTATTTAAACGTTCAGGCGTCGATACATCCGGTATTTGGCTTGATGGAGAGACTATATTGAAAACTCGCCTTTTAGGCGGAGGAAGACAGCAGATGCTTCGCATTGACAGGGAAGAGATATTGTCTCCAAGTGATGAGGAAATAAATGTTGTTTTGGATTTTATTGAGAATTCACATGATATAAGCTCCGTGATTCTGTCGGATTACGGCAAGGGATTATTAACAGAAAGACTTTGTACGGAAATAATAAGCATATGTGAACAAAAGGATATCCCGGTTTTTATTGACCCCAAAGGCAGCGACTGGGAACGATACCGCGGGGCGGCAATGGTGACTCCAAACTTGCGTGAGCTTTGCGATGTTTCAAAGATGAAGATTTGTAATGAGGATGAACTTGTGGCGAAAGCGGGCAGCGCCGTTCGCGCTAAATACGGATTGGATTCGCTGCTTGTGACGAGGTCTGAGCGCGGGGCTACTTATATAAATGAAAATTTAGTTCATCATGAACGGGCGAGAGCGGTCGATGTTTATGACGTTTCGGGCGCAGGGGACACGATGTTGGCGACAGTTGCGGCTTTTATTACAGCCGGGGTCGACGTTTATGAAAGCATAAAGCTGGGAAATGCAGCGTCCCAAGTAGTCATCGGTAAAGTTGGGACGTATCCCATAAAAGCTTCTGAATTGCTTGATGGCATAGACAACGTAAATAGGAAAGCAAATAAAATTCTTTCAATGGAAGAGGCGGTTATAAAAGTTGCTTCATGGAAAGAGGATAATGAAAAAGTGGTCTTCACTAACGGTTGCTTTGATGTATTCCATGCGGGGCATTTGGATAGCCTTATAGGCGCCAGGAATTTGGGCGACCGCCTTATAGTCGGCTTGAACTCCGATGATTCAATACGCCGTTTGAAGGGCAGCTCACGTCCAATCAATGACGAGCGCGCGCGAGCGAGAGTATTGGATGCGCTTTCAATAGTTGACTGCGTCGTTATATTCAATGAGGAGACGCCGGAAGAATTGCTTTCATTCCTAACCCCTGACGTCATAGCAAAAGGCGGGGATTATACTCGGGAGCAGGTCGCGGGAAAGCAGTACGCGAAAGAGGTAGTAATACTTCCAATATTGGAAGGTTATTCAACAACTAGTATTTTAAGGAGGATCAGCGATGATTGAAAAGTGTGTAAAGATTGTTGAGGATTCAGTTAATCTTTTTAATAATGTACTTCACGACGAGGCGCTTTTAAAAAAAACTGAGGAAACCATATTGGCTGCCATCAGCTGCATAAAAAACGGAGGGAAAATACTGATATGCGGCAATGGCGGCAGCGCCGCGGACGCGCAGCATTTTGCCGCAGAGCTTGTCGGCACTTTTACCATAAAGGATCGCAAAGGGTTTCCTGCAATCGCCCTGACATCCGATACGGCTGTTCTAACATCACTTTGCAATGATATTTCAGTTGAACAGATTTTCGCCCGCCAGGCGGAAGCTATCGGAAAAGCCGGAGATTTAATTATCGGAATAACCACGAGCGGGAGATCAAAAAATATAATAAACGCCCTAAGCTTCTCAAAGGCTGCAGGAATTAAAACTGTATGCATGACCGGTTTATTGCCACAAGATGCTGAGATAAAACTTTCAAGCGACATAATACTAGAGGCGCCGTCAACAAGCACCCCGCGCATACAAGAGGTTCACGGGTTGTTGATACATGTTATTTGTGAGGTTTTGGAACATTATCTAGTAGGTTGATTGAAAAATAACTGCTATTTCGCAAGACTTATTGTGAACGTCGCCAACAAGACCTAACGTTGCATTTACTTTTTCATTTAAGCCATGATGAATTAGGGAAAAGGAATGCGAAATTTGTCATTGACACCTGTTTTTTTTAGTCTATACTATCAGACATCAGACAACTTATATTTTCAAATAGAGGGAATTTGTATAATTTAAAACCTTCTGCGTCGAAACAACTTGGAACTGTTTCTGAGACTTGAGGAAGGCTCTTATGCACGCTAAAAATATGCAAATTGTCTCTTGATGCTATATATATTATGAATTTCACAAAAAGGGATGGTGATAGCAGGACAGTGAAGGGTTTATGAGAAACAAAGCAAAACAGAGAACCCCAACTCCAAAACAAAAGAGGCTGAAAACAGAGAACCCCAACTCCAAAATAGAAGAGGCTGAAAACAGAGAACCCCAACTCCAAAATAGAAGAGGCTGAAAACAGAGAACCCCAACTCCAGAATATAAAAGAGGCATAATCTTACTAATCGAAAGGATGAGTAAATTGTTGCGGAGTACTAGAATTGTTCATATTTTTATTGCTTTACTCATGTTATTAACGTTTGCGACCGGCGCTTTGGCAGGTGAAAGGCCTACAAGCCCAGATTTACGACCGGCGTTAAAGGAAGTTTACAAGGACTATTTCCTTATGGGCAATACCAACGCCACCGCAGGTAGTTTTTCGGGGACTCCGGGTGAATATGGGAGCGCTGCCATGAACTTAAAGCACTTCAACGTTGTGACGCCCGGTAACGCCTTCAAACCTGAGAGTACATGGAGCAGTATTACCGCTACCTTCGGCTCCGGTATGTCCGGTCAGGTGGCAAACGTAAGGGCGGTCAACGCCGCCGGGTTCAAATTTAACGCGCATACGCTGCTTTGGCACAACCAGTCGGCTAACTGGCCCCCCAATGCCGCGACCGGATTCGGTAACCGTACCGCGTGGAATTTTCCGACAGCAAGAACGAACTTGGAAACTTTCATCAAAAATGTAGCCGGGTATAACATGGATCCCTCAAGGGCGGACGCCAAGATCTACGCTTGGGACGTCATCAACGAACCCATGAAGGACAACCCTGAAAACCCGGCTGACTGGAGGAACTCCCTCCGCACAGGCTTCAACCCCGAGGAGCGCCCGGGCAAATGGGCGGACTCTTACTCCCAAGGCGGGTACAGCTGGGACTATGTGTATGACGCTTTCAGCTTCGCGCGCAAGTATACGGACGCGATACTGAACTACAACGACTTCAACGACGCGGAGAACTTGGGGAAAGTAATCGCAATAGCCTCAATGGCCAAGGAGTTCAATGACAGGTACGCGATAGAGCACCCGGAGGATCCCAGAAAACTGGTCGAAGTCATAGGAACACAGGGGCACTATGACATGAGGCTCAATCTGGACGCTTTGGAGAGGGCGCTCAAGATATACCTCGAACTCGGCGTGAACGTCGATCTCACTGAGTTTGAATTTATGGTCAACATTGCCTTGGACAAAGGCCAACGGATAGCAGCAGGAGCTGAAATGAACGAGATATTTGATCAGCAGGGGATTCTTTACGCGAAATTCTTTACGCTGATCAAGGAGTATGCCGCCGGTTCCGGCGGTCGTCACCCGGAATACAAAGGGGGAGTACACCGCGTAACATGGTGGGGTATGACTGACCCAGGCTATCATGTCAACGGGTATCCCTGGTCGAGCGCCGGCAGCGCTACCACTGCCAGCAGCCCCAAGGAAGCGTACTGGGCAACGGTCGATCCGGAAGGTTATCTTGAAGATTTGGACCTGACGCCGGGCGGCCCCGCCACGTTCTCCTTCGGCGGAAAAGACTACTCAATCAGGACATGGGGAGATCCGCATTTCGCGGAGCTGGACATCTACGTGCCTACGGAAATAAAGAATGTTGAATTCACCGCTGCGAATGTCACCCTGCCCAGCGGATTTAGGCTCGTAAGCATCAAGCTCGACCCGGCGGATGGCGCCGTGAGAGCGGGTGAACCGTGCCACGTGACGGTGAAATCGGTTTCAGCGACAAATCCGAAGAACACCGCAACGTACAAGCTGAGCTTAGGGCGTATGGCTGTGTCGTGGTTCAAGGACACGAGCGCTCTGGAATCACCTAACCTCGCCTATGCCGAAGTCCGCTTCAGCGACGGCGTGACCGAGTTCGCAGCGTACAAGCCGCACTATGTTGCGAATAAAGAAACGAACGACGGAAAACTTAAAACGTCCGCCGCCGAAAACAAAGTCGTGCCCAAGGGCGAGCGCGCCACGCTCATCTTGAACAAGGACAACCCAATACCGAATGGTGAGAAAGCCTGGAGGCTTGCCAAGAGGATTGAGACCGGTAGAACCTATATGATAGTATCTACGGAAGCGGCTAGTGCGGATCAAGGGTTTGCCCTGACCAACAGAACCAAGCCCGCGACGGCTGGCGCCGCGCCGGAATCGCTTTCGCGCTCGCGTGTCGCCATAAACGGCGAAATCCTTTCACCCTTGCCGCATGAGAGTGGGCATGACAACCCGAACGGGCTGGGGCAGGACAACTTGAAGTTTGTCTTCCAGGAAATGAAAAGCCCGGCGCCCGGACCTTACGCAAATCAGACGGGATACATGATCGAATGTTTTATCCACGGTACCAATGTTTACCCGCAGGCCGTATTCAGAGGAAATGGAGCAACCGGAACACTCGTGAATGGCAATTATTCACTGATAACAAGACAAACGAACGGTTCCGAGGGGCCGCAGATTGCGGACAGAGTACTGGATAGGGCGGTATGGTTCAACACGGGCATAGACCCTGTAACCGGGGAGACGCGTATGTTCATGTACAGTGAGGACACCAGCAAGCATTACGTGCTGAAAGAATTGGAAATTGGCGCTACGCCGTCAAGAGACACCGGCAACGCTATTAGCCAGAGGCAGTCGTCTACCGGCGGATTTGTCGCAATGGAAGCTGACAGCCCCAGCGCAGGAACCAAGGTAAAACTGTACGTGTATGATATTGAGCCGTATGATGACGAAGATGATCCGGGTACAGGCGATCATGACTGTAAAAGCTTCAAGGAGTGGTGGGATGAACATGGCTGTAATATCGGTCTTCCCATACTGGCGCTTATCGCATTGGCTGGACTTTTGTTTCGCAGGAAGTAATAATTCTTTAATACACAAGAATAAACCGATAATATAAAATAACCGGGCGCACATTTCGGCGCCCGGTTATTTTATATTCATATGTAGCTGAAAAAAAATACCTAATTCTTAGGCATTAAAATTTTCTGCGAAGCATAAATCCCGCTAATACGAAAATTGCCAGTAAAGGAATTCCGGCGTTACAACCGTGATCTTCCCACCACTCCCTGAAGGTTTGTTTGTGGCAGCCGCCATCATCATCCGTTTTACCGTTCACGGAAAGCAGCACGAAATTACTGTCGTTCGTTTCTGAGACAACTCTGACCGTCAGGAGATCAGCAAGTTTGCCCATCGTATTCTCATCGACCTGCTTGATGAAAACATCAAACTCGACGGTCTCACCAGGGGCGATTGAGTACAGATCGTTCAAAACAAATGCGTTCCGCTCGCTGAAATACGTGGGTACTATTCGGGTCTGGAGTCTCAAAGGAGCTGTTGTCCCGGTTTGAGTGGTTCCGGGCGCGGTATATGAAGTTGTAGCGTTGCTGCGCGTAGTCATGTCAACAACTTCTGTTGTACTTTGATTATCTCCGAAACTGCCCGTCAATTCGACCCTTATGATGTCGGTCGCCGTGGCGCCTTTATTAGTAAGCAGATACGTCTGCTTTGTATAATTGCCAACCTCGACGCTCTCCGCCTCGCCGCCGTCTTTCACCTTCAATTCAAGCGTGCCGCTCACAGCGGCGCCGTTGTCGTGGCGCAGGGCTACCCTATAGCTGAGGAAATCGCCGTATTTGCCGGGGTGAGATTGCTTTTCCAGTATATAGAAATGCAGCTTGTTAGCTTCATCGCGCCACTCGTTCACCGAGTCGCCGGCCAGTATCGGCCTGCCGTTCCTCGGCTCCCAGCGCCATTCGCTTCCCGGATTTGTGATATCATGCCTGGAAGTGCCGTAGTCCCTTACCGCTCTGTAATAGCCGGTATCCGTATAAGATTTGCCCGCCTTAAACGCGCCGTGAGCGAGCTGCGTTGCATGTCCTATAGGGAAGTAATAGACTTCTTTTTCGCCAGTCTTCGGGTCTTCAACAAAAAAGTCCGTCATGCTCGAGTCGTATAAATGGGCGTGGATAATGGAATGACCAACGTTAGATATATTCCAGGCACGTTCAATCAATACTCCGCTGTCCGCGAGGAATGAATTGTTACCCGATCTATCCACAGCCGTTACATAATAATGTCTCGCTTTTCCATTTGAGTCGGAATAAGTGGCGGTACCCTCCTGACCGCTGTAAGCGTGGAACCACGTCCAACCGGTGGTGCGTATTGCCTGGTCCGACCATGGGCCGGTTGTCGGCGAGGCGACGAAGTTCAGTTTCAGCGCTTTTACAAATCCTTCTCCGGTCGCGGGGTTGTACTTAGGCACGCCCACATTATAATGCTCGCTGTTAATCGGTACGTTATTCGCTACCACATTGGCAACCACCGGCGTTGTCGCGGCTAATACATCAATGCTTATCACGCGCAACTCTCCGTCGCCATAGAAGTCCCACTGGCTGCTTGGGTTTGCCATGCCAACGGTTGGGACGGTTCCGCCAAATGTCCCCGGTATCATCCATCGGGTATGAGCGCCGTATGGTCCGTTTTTATCCCCTGCGCCCATGATATCCCACAAATCCCCTTTGCATTGTGACAAGTAGGTCCACGCGAGAACGTAGTTGTCGCTTAAACCTGCTATATGCGAAAATTCGTGTGCAAATGTTCCCATTCCCGTGTTTTCGCCCTGGTTGGAGAACCGGAGGGTCGAACCCCTTCCCGTGCTGCCCCAGCCTGTGCCGCCGCTATTACTGGTCGCGTGCGACCATTCGCTGACAATAGCTTCCCACGGGGCAAATTGGATATAACGGGTATTCTTGGAAGGAGCTATTCCTAAGTAATCGGTATTGCCGTCCCACACGCTGTTATCGCCCGCTCGTCCCTCAGCTGCGGTTTTGCCGTGATAAGCGTTCGCCCAGTCCCAGTCCTCCTGGGGCAGCTTGAATTCATAGGGAGCTACTTTGCCTGCCGCGACCCACGCTTCGTATCTCGCAAGTTCCGCCGTCCAGAAAGCTTCCGCTCTGTAAACTGTGTTTATCCTGGTCATAACCTCGGTGTTGTTCTGGTCAAATTTTCTGCTATTTCCAGTGGTTGTGCCGTTGCTCCACGCCGCTGTATTGTTAGCCCAACCGGCGCTGTATCTGTCTGCATATACCGGTATCCACTCAGGATGATCGCAGAAGAATTTCTCAACCTTAAACAGTCTGTTTCCGGGGCCCAAATCCCAGGGAATGTCCTGCCTTGTCAGATACTGCATCTGTCCGAATTCCTCCCATACCCCTGATTCCGCATAACCGGCGTGCATCATGAAGCTGAAGTCCATATTGGCAGCGGAAAAATCAGTGGCAGCGGGTTCGGACAATCCGCCTAACCCTGTGGGCAGATTATAATTTGGTGATTTAGTCGCCCCGCCGTACCTCGCCACTTCAATGCAGTGGTTGTCGCCATTATTGCTCCTCAATGCTCCCGTGCCTGAGTTGGGGGAGGAGGGTACTGTTGCGGCGCTTGGACTGAAATACCGGAAAGAGGGCGGCACATCGCGCCATGTCGAATAGCCGTCTCTCGTCATTACTTCAAATTCAAAAAATGGTATGGTGTAAGGGCCTGTTGGGAATAAATCAACACCCCATCTGCCGGCGGAAGCTTCCAGCCAGTATCCGTTGATTGTAAGCCCTTTATTGTCAGGTTTGTTGGGATCATACGGCTTGCCGGTGTAGAGATCGCTGTCTATGTTATTCGGGTAGTTGAGAAAATCGTTCCAAAACTTCGGTAAATCAGCATACCCGCCCGGGTAACCCGCTGGAAAATCTAAAATAGTGACAACAGGGTTTTTCACAAAATCAAGCGAATAAGATCCGCCTTTTTTGCCATCACCATAGTCTTTGAGGTTTTTGTTCATAAGATAATAACCTAGAAGGTCGGAGCCTTTAGGCTGAGCGCTTACGAATTTTCTGTCCAGGTAATCGAACATTACCAGTCCGCCCCTAATTTTACGCCCGCTAGCGCCGCCAGTAACGAGTCTATTGATTACTAAGCTTTCGTTTTTATAATCATTCTTCCAGTCCATAACCGGGTTCGGCAACAGACCGGACCAGTCCCTGTCCCTATAAAGCGCAAACGACTGCGGGTCTATAGCCATTTTATCAGCCTCCCCGGGGGTTATCCCCACAGGGGCGGCGAACGACGGCAAAGATAGCGCGAAAATCATCAATATCGCTAATAATATTTTTTTCAAGTTAATCAAATCTCCTTTCCAAGATTTACTTCTGATGTAAAAGTGCACTTACGGCGCTACCCACTGTGCGCTCACTGCGCATTCCGCTGTTTGACCCGCCGCTGTCGCTTTTATTATCACTTCTCCGCTATCAAGGCATGTTACGAGGCCATTATAGTCAACCGTAGCGATAGAGGGGTTGCTGCTCATCCATATTGCATTTTGACCGGCGGGCGTTTCTACGCTTAACTGCACCGTACAGGTATTGTTAAGATCGACTATGCATTGCGCCATATTCAGCGTCAAATCTTCTGCAGCCATGACCGGGCACGCTATTAAAACAACTAACAACATACAGAATATGTATTTCATATATCTTTCACCTCATCTTAAATAATATTGCCTCTTTTATTACGGAGTTGAGGTTCTCCGTTTTCAGCCTCGCTGCTTTCGCGCAACGTGGTTAAACGGCCCGTTTTTCCGAGCGGGCGGCTCACGCTTAAAAAAAACTGTTTTACACCTATACCAAAATCACCCCCCACATTATTAAGAATTTCCTCTCTAAATACATGTATGTACATTCAATAAAAAAGTAAATTCTAAACTATGAACAGCTGTGCCTAATCGACTCAGGCCGAAGAATGTAATACCATACTCGCGAACATGAATTTCAAAGGAAATTATTTTAATCCGTGTTACATTATATCAAACGACAGTCGTTTTTAAGTCGCGCTTACGGAGGGGAAAACGATAAAAATACATTAAACACCCGGAAGGGGATTGCTATGACGGTATTTGAACCCTTAACTTTTTAAAGAGTGAAAAATAATCTTCGACAGCCCTTTCTTCTCTGAAAAATTTCGCGCGCGATATTAGAAGTTCTTTTGGTAAAGGGTTATCCAACATTGTATTGATTGCTCCCGCTATATCCTCGGGGTTGCCTACTTGAGCAAGCGCCCCGTATTTCCCCCCTTCTAAAACCTCCGATGGACCGCTTTTACAGTCAGTTGACACTACGTTGCATCCGCAAGCAAGAGCTTCGGGTACAACGTTGCCAAAGCCCTCATAGCGTGACGTCAAAACGAAAAGAGCCGCCCGTTTCATGTATGGATATGGGTTAGCAGTGTAGCCGGGCATGCGTACACGCTCACTAAGCTCCAAATCAACGACCATATTCTCCAGCATTTTTCTTTGTTTGCCTTCGCCAAGCAGAAGCAATTTCAAATTTCTCCTTCTTTTTGATACTATTTCAAATGCTTTGATCAGGGTCGCAAAGTCTTTTTGGTCGCCTAACCTACCCACTCCGATTATTACCGGATCACTATTCTCGCCAAACCATGGGTCGTCTATCGGTTCGTCAATCTGTGACAGAAGTTCTTTATTCACTACTGGGTTGTATATTACGTGTATTTTATTTACAGGGAGCAAATTTAATGTTCTCATTTCCTCCGCGACGCCTTCCGATATGCAAACGCACGCGTCTGTGTATCGATATAGCAGCTTGCATCTCAGAAATCTAAGCCTTGTTTGAATAGGCCCTCTGTCTAGTGTGAACATATTGCGCTGGGACAATACGACTTTGAACGGCATTTTCAGAATAGCCTTAGCCAAGAGAGCTCGCATTGAAGTGTATATTGGAAGGAGGAAATCAATATCCATGGAACGAATACTTGATAATAACCTAAAAAAGGAGGACTTTATATCAATAACCTGAATATCAGGGTTTATTGAATCTAACATTTCGCCTTTTCTTTTCAGAATGAAAATCGTCACCTTCATTCCGAAATTTGCAAGCCCATTAGCCAAACGCAGTGATGAACGCTCCGCGCCCCCTTGACCTAAATCGCGCAACAAAAATGCTACATGAAAAATTTCCTTTGAGGTATTTGAGTTTATGTTATTCAATGCGAACTCCTTTAGTAATAAGTATTTGAAAACAGATAATTTATCGTTACTTCGGATTGAATGGAAGCAGAGTGGCCCTTTCCAGCCAATCCATATGTCGTTATTATACGTCCAAAATAGCCGCTATACACCATGTTTTGGACGCTAATGCGCTACTTATCTTCGAATATAGATCTGATTCTCAAGCAATCATGATTTTGCTATAATTCATTTCAAAGATCAACGCTGTTTCCAACTTAGGGGGCTGTTATATTGTTTCAGGCAAAAGATATTTCCCCGCAAAAAGGCGAACGTTTTCTGTGGGTACGGTTCGGGGCTCTAGGAGATGCTTTGCAGGCTGCGGCTGACGCGTTTTTAGTGAAGAAAAAATTCCCCGGTGTTTCAATGTCTTTTCTTACCACGCCAATATATCACGATATATTGATAGCTCAGCCTTATATAGATGAAGTTATATTTGGAAACAAGAAATCAATTTCTGAGCTTTTTAGTACAGCCCGTTTATTAAGGGAGAAAAAGTACGACTGGATAGGCAGCACATACCGCGGAGGGCATATGTCTTTGCTTTCTTTACTTGGAGGAGTAAGTAAACGTATCGGCGACAGCAGATATTTTCAATTCATAAATAGTTATAATGTATATGACTGGGGAATAAAACATGGATTCAGTTTTAACGACCGGAGCGAACCGTGCATCTTTGCCGCTCCAGGCAGCATGGAGAACGCAAGCGTGATTCTTCACGACCTGCGCGGCAAAAAAATATTTGCCGTAATCGGCGCAAGTTTGGAAGCTAAGATTCTTCCAGTTGAAAATTGGATAAAGATCCTCGCGCCCTTGGTCAATGACGGATGGAGCGCGGTATTGAACGGGCATGGAGAAAAAGAGAATGAAATGGCCATGCAAATAGTTGATGGAATTGGGGCAGAGTCGCGTAATAGAGTATTGAATCTTGTCGGGAAACTGAACTTCGCGCAAATGTCGGGAGTGGCTTTATCGTGCGATATAGCTGTCGGAAATGATTCGGGGCCGCTTCATATGGCGGCGCTTGGAGGTATTCCAACCATAGGTATTTCCGACTATATACTTCCAAAAGAAGTTGGGTATTCAATGCCGTGGTTCACTCCAATAACAGCGTATGACAAACCTTTGGGGAAGCGAAAAACCAGACACCGTTCGCGAAGAGCGCTTGCAAATATTCCAACTGAAGATATAATTAATAAAATCAAGATAGTCGCGCTTACCAACTGATGAGCTTAATTGGCGATATTTTGACATGACGCCCTGGCGACGCGATTTGATAACCGACATGACAAAATGGTTAGCAATGCCACGCGTCCATTCATCCGACTGTTTTAAGACACTTTGGCAAATATTTAAGGAAAACCTTTCCATAAGAAGAATTACGCCATTATTTATAGCTATGGTCATTTGGCACGACATAATTTATCGAATCGAAAAAAAATTTGGACGGAAATAAATTCAATTTTCGCATGAGAGATTACTAAATAGCGCCGAGAATGGACATTCCTCAACTTCGCAAAAAAGGCAAGAGCGTTATAATTAATGGTAATACGAATATAACTATTTAGGGGAGATAATCATGGAAATTAAAGCGTATGACGGGAAAATCGCTGATTGGAGCGGGGACTCAGTTGCGGTCATCCTTCAACAGGGGGAAAATTGTGAAAATATTGGAAAATTATCGGAGATTGTTAAAGAATTGATCTCCAGAAAGGATTTCACAGGTAAAAAAGGCTGCCTTGTAAAAGTTCCTGTCATGGATGGAACTGTGAAGAACCTGTATTTAATGGGTATTGGTGAAAATGAGGAGGGCAAGCTATCCGCAGCTGTCCGGTCGGCTGCCGCAGAGCTTGTGCGTAAAATTGCGGACGACAACTGCGAGGATTTATTGATTCATATACCAAGAGTCGTTTCAGCAAAAGATAGTAATCGCCTTTTCAAAGCGATAGGCGAAGGCGTTAAACTTGGCGCTTACAGCTTTGACAAATATATGACTAAAAAAGAGGAAGAGAAGAATAAGCGCAAACTCGAAAAGGTTTACATAGCTGGCGCAGATAACGAATCGTTAAGCAAGGGAATAATCTTTGCGTGTTCGCAGAATTTTTCACGGGATATAGCCAATGAGCCGGGCAATGTCCTTTATCCGGAAACCCTTGCAAACATGGCGAAGGAACTAACGGATAAGTTTGGTCTTATATGTGAAATTTGGGACGAGAAAAGAATATTGAAGGAAAAGATGGGCTGCCTCTATGCGGTGGGAGCGGGGTCGGTTAATCAGCCGCGCTTCATACATATCGTATATCGCCCCGCTAAGGTAAAGAAAGCCCCCAAAATAGCAATAGTTGGAAAAGGGCTAACTTTTGACAGTGGAGGGCTTGATATAAAACCATCTGATTTTTTAAGGACTATGAAAGGAGACAAAACAGGAGCTTGTAACGTGCTTGGAGTCATGCAGGGAATAGCGCGACTGAAACCAAAAGCCGAAGTTCATGGAATAATCGGCGCTGCTGAAAACATGCCGGGAGGCGCCAGTTTTCGCCCCGATGACATTTTGACGGCGCGCAACGGAAAAACCATTGAAATAGACAATACGGACGCGGAAGGGAGGCTGGTGCTTGCGGACGCCCTTTGTTTCGCGTCTGAGCTGAAACCCGACGTAATAATAGACATGGCAACGCTGACAGGAGCTTGCGCGGTTGCGTTAGGCCCAAACAGGGCAGGGCTATTTTCCAATGATGATGAGCTTGCTGATAGATTCTTGTCTGCCGGAGAAGCTTGCGGAGAGAATTTATGGCGTTTACCGGCGGAGGATGAAAAGATATCGGAGTCGATGAAATCCCCAGTTGCCGATATGGTAAATTGCGGCAGCCGGTATGGGGGCGCCACGTTTGCCGCTATATTTTTACAGGAATTCGTAGGAGAAGCAAAGAAAGGTAAAAAGATACCGTGGGTTCACCTGGATATTGCCGGAGTGGATTTTTTCAAGGAGAACTCGTCGCTTTATTCAAAAGGAGCAAGCGCGTTCGGAACTCGTACTTGTCTTGAATATATAATGAACTTATGACAAAGCCCAAATATAAAGGGAAGCAATGGAGCCATAAGGAGAATATCTTTTGCGGTATATTTCAAATTGTCCTTGCGTTAACTCTTTCAGCCCGTAGAGTTTCATCATTCCGCGGCGTATCGCAAGGTCTCCCCAGCTTACGACGTCCATGCGGCGCATTGAGAAGATAAGGAACATCTCCGCCGTCCAGACGCCAATTCCCCGAAGGGAGGATAATTTGCTTATAATTTCGCCATCGCTCATTGAGACAAATTCATTAAAATTAATATCGCCGTTTATTACCGCTTCAGATATCCCTTTAATATAGCCTGCTTTACGCAGTGATATCCCGCATTTATGTAAATCGTTCAAATCCGCGCCGACAAGAGTTGGCGCGGATACTGCGGAAAACTTGTCAACAAGCCTGTTCCATATTGAATCCGCCGCTTTCCTTGATATTTGCTGGCTGACAATGCTCATTATTAAAGCTTCAAAATGATCCGCGCGCGCCTCTCGCCGAATAATTCCAATCTCGTCAATAGCCATTCCCAGCGTTTTATCGCGGCTTTTCAGATAATTTAACTCTTTTTCTCCATATACCAGAAAATTATCGTTCATGTAAGGGCTCTCCCAATATTGCCTGACCTTAACGTAGTTCAAGGATTTTAACATGGGATGCCAATTCTTGGAACAATGAGGGCTGCATCCTCTATCGGTTAAAATACTAGCGATTCATAGTTTATAAGCACGGCGCGATGTGGACATCGCGCCCTACTTCACACTTCACACATCACACTATTTTATTTTTTTTATAAACTCCGCCAGAACGTCGTTCATGTCCGGGCGTCCTATCTCCTGCAGGCTGTATCCCACCCTTGTGTTGGGCTTGTTAATCTTTACAATGCGCCCCAGGTCAATAGGCGTTGCTATGACAACGGAATCGCAATCCGTGTTCTCAATGGTAGCGGTCAGATCGTTTATTTGTTCATCGCCATACCCCATGGCGGGCAGCAATGTTCCGATGTTGGGGTAAATACGGAAAGTCTCGGCCAACTTGCCCACTGCATAAGGCCTTGGGTCAATGATTTCAGCTGCGCCAAAACGTTTTGCCGCAACGATGCCGGCGCCGATTTTCATCTCTCCGTGCGTCAGGGTCGGGCCGTCTTCTATGACCAAAACACGCTTGCCGCGTATAATTTCAGGATTATCAACGTCAAGGGTGGAAGCAGCGTCAATCACTACCGCCCGGGGGTTCACACGCTGGATATTATTTCTCACTGTTTGTATATTGTCAAAATCGGCGCTGTCGATTTTATTGATGACCACAACATCAGCGATTCGCAACGTCACCTCGCCCGGATAATAGGAAAGCTCATGTCCGGGTCTATGCGGATCGACAACAGTGACCATTAAGTCAGGATTATAGAATGGGAAGTCATTATTTCCGCCATCCCATAAGATTACATCGCAGCCGCTCGGGTCGTTTTCCGCCGCGCGCAGGATAGCCTCGTAATCAACGCCGGCATAAATAACGTTTCCGCGTACTATATGAGGTTCGTACTCTTCCATTTCTTCAATGGTACAAAGATGCTTTGCGAGATCGTCAATTGTAGCGAAGCGCTGCACTTTTTGCGCTACAAGGTCGCCGTAGGGCATTGGGTGACGAATAGCTACAACCTTTAAGCCATTGGCTATCAGAATCTCCGCTATGCGGCGCGAGGTTTGGCTCTTGCCGCAACCTGTGCGTATTGCTCCAACCGCGATTACGGGCTTAGTGCTTTTGACCATTGTGTTCTTATATCCCAGCAAAGTAAAATCGGCGCCCGCGGCGTTTACTTTGGCGCCCACGCCCATCACCGTCGTATACGAAACGTCGCTGTATGAAAACACGCATTCGTCAGCATCAAGCTCCTTAATCAAACGCTCCAATTCATCCTGCGCATAGATGGGAATGCCGTCAGGATACAGGTTGCCTGCAAGCGCGGCAGGATACTTGCGGCCTGCAATATCCGGAATCTGTGCGGCGGTGAAAGCTACAACTTTGTAAGCAGGGTTATCTCTGTAAAAAGTATTGAAATTGTGAAAATCCCGCCCCGCAGCGCCAATAATAATAATATTTCGTTGTGCCATTTACATCTTACCTCCAATAAAATAGTTTCTTTATAAACTAAAGTTTCATAAAACACGAAACTCAATAGCTTTTCTTACACTCAAAACATATGAGACTATCAATTATATATACTTTTTAAATTATTTTCCAGTGATAAATTTTATCGTCGTAATGCGAGCGGCACTGGGCGATAATGGCAAAACCTCCCTCTATACGGTAGATAAGTCTATTATCAATTAAGTAACCTTTGAAATCTTCAATAAGCATATTTTCCTCACTTCCTTGTCTCATGCACGATTTTGCGAATTTAATACAATCCCGCTTGCCGTAAAATCGCCATAGCCAGTCCTCTTTTTAAATCTTTGTTCTTATGAACTGGAACAATGATTGTCTTATTCTCTTGGTTGCGCATTTTAACATGAGAACCTTCTTGAGAGATTTTTTCGAATCCGTTCTGTTCAAGGAGGCGAATAATTTCGTATGGTTTAAGCGCAGGTATTTTGGGATTCATAAAACAAGCTCCCGGATTTCTCTCACAGGTTCGATTTCTACTGAATCAGATTCATTTAGGTATAGTCGAGCAGCCTCTTTCATATGCTCCATCAATTCATCAATTGTATCTCCCTGACTGAAACAACCCGGGAGTTCAGGACACTCGCCCCAATATCCGCCGGATTCATGGTCTTCATGAATCAAAACAATGTATTTCATTATAATCCTCCTGTTAATTCATCCATCCGAAAAAAATGACTATCAAGTTAGCCTTGTTTTGTTCGCCTGCTCTATGCTTGTTTCAACGCTTATAAACGTTCATGGGCTAACTTGATAGTCATCTAAACCATACCCCCACGAGACCATCCCGCCTTCGAGCGCCGCCATATTTGAGAAGCCATGCCTCAACATGATAGTATAAGCTATCCACGCCCTTATTGCGGACCTGCATACAATAATTATCTCTTTGTCCTTTGGTATTTCGCCCGCGCGAGCATTAAGTTCTCCGAGCGGTATATTTATTCCGTTATATTTCAGTTTTCCGAAACACTTTATCTCATCGCTGGTTCGCACGTCCAATATTGTAAAACTATCCCCTCTCAGCTCCTTTGATTTCAACTCTGAGGGCGGAAGACTCTTTATCAATCCATCCATTTTGTTCTTCATGGAGTTTGCGGCGTGAGTTACAGGGTCAAGCGCCGTCGCGAAAGGGGGAGAGTAGGCTAAATCAACATCCGATAGTGAATCTATTGTCAAATTGCCTTTTATTGCGGTCGCTATGACGTCAAGCCTTTTATCTATCCTGCCGGTTCCAATAATTTGCGCTCCAAGCAAACGCCTGGTCTCTTTATCCGCCAATAATTTTATCATGAGAAAGGAAGAGCGCGGCATAAATCCGGGAATATCAGGATTTGCAGTGAGCATCTCAATGGGATGAAACCCTGCTTCCTCCGCTGTTTTGAGTGTCAAGCCGGTCTTGCCCGCGCTGTAATTGAATACCCGGACTATAGACGTTCCTGCGACTCCTGTGAATTCAGACTTGAGCCCCGCTATGTTATCCGCAATAACTCTGCCGTGCCTGGCAGCGGTTGAACCCATCGGTTGCCATACGTGTTTGCCCGATATGGAATTAAGGCATTCGACGCTGTCCCCTCCAGCATATATATCCGGGTCAGAAGTGCGCATACACTTATCCGTCAGAATCGCGCGCTCTCCAATGGACAACTCCGCGCTTTCGGCCAATGCAAGGTTAGGGCGCACGCCCACCGAGACTATTACAATGTCGGCTTCAATCTCTCTTTTGTCTGTAACTACACCGGTTGCGCGCTCGCTTCCCTGAATTTCAATGAGTTTCTCTTCCCCGTAGAATTTTACTCCATTAATCTCAAGCTCTTTTTCAATAAATACCCCAAACTCTTCTCCTATTATTGTAGAAAGCGGCAGTGGCAGGGCGTCAATTATCGTCACTTCGAGCCCTCTGTTTTTCAACGCTTCCGCTGTCTCCATTCCCACAAGCCCCGCTCCAACAACTACCGCTCTATTTATGTTGGAGCTTGCCAGTGCGCTATTTATAGCAAGAGCATCCTTCAGAGTCCATAATGTGTAAACGTTCTTGAGTTTTATGCCTGGTATGTCGGGAATGATGGGAGAGGCGCCTGTGGATATTACTAATTTATCGTATGGAAATATGACAGTCTCCCCCGTCGATTTAATTCTTGCCGTCACATTTTTTGACGCCCTGTCGATACTCATCGCTTCATGCCCAGTAAGTGCTTTGGTTAACGCATAACTCTCAAAATAGTCGGAGTTTCTTTCTACCTCAAACGCTGTGTGGGTCAGGGAGTCCTTATTAATAACCTCCCCCCCGAGCAGGAATGGAAAACCGCAATTTGCGTAACTGAGGTCGTCTCCACGTTCGAGAATAGTTATATCAGCCTGTGGGCAAATGCGCGCGAGCCTTGCGGCTGTTTTCGCCCCGCACGCCACGCCGCCGATAATAACGACCCTTATCGTATCATGCATTAAACCAATCCTTCTTCGTTCAGTATTTCCAGTACCCAGCGCACGGTATTGGCGCATACGGAATTGCATTTGCCATCGTGCCCGCCGTCCTTCAAAAATTGTTCGAAATCTTTTTGGTCATTTAAGTTGTAAGAACGTCCCATTATTTTTTCCAGTGTTGTGCCGCAGTTAGGTGAACCGTAGGTTTCCTGAAATTTATCCACGAGTTTTTTGCTCATGGTAAAAGTTTTTGCGCGTCTATTGCCCGGGTCGGCAAAATCACTGTACGGCCTTCCCCAAAAACAGGACAAAGCCATTACCCCGCCAATAAGAGCTCCGCACGCGTTTCCCGTCCGGCCGACTCCTCCCGCAAGGCCTGTTCCCGATTGGATTACTTCATCGCTTATGAGATC
>Ga0082212_10002100_pt1 | contig 29312 bp, 34 predicted proteins | sample TergutNt197P3_FD_71548 | JGI IMG/M metagenome (GOLD analysis project Ga0082212, IMG submission 71548) | Neocapritermes taracua P3 segment gut microbial communities from Petit-Saut dam, French Guiana - Nt197 P3 | ecosystem: Host-associated > Arthropoda: Insects > Digestive system > Gut ...
GGGGTAAAAAACACATCGCAGTACGTTGTTATCGCCACTCGACAACGGCGGAATTTTTCGAAGATTGGTTTGAATTTATACTGCTTCCATTGCTGCCTCGCGGCACTGTTATCGTCATGGATATACTGCCGTTGGCTCGGTCGGTCGATACTCGCAAGCCCACACTTGCACCAAAGGGGCAACACCTTTGCATGGAGCGACAGCGACACGAAAAAAATAACACCGAGTTGTTACATCGACGTTGATAAAATTGTTTTTGTGAAAACACTTGCAATTTTGTTAAATATTTGATACACTCTTAGAAAAGGACAGGCGGGTGTTTTCTCTATTTGGTTTTTTCAACCCCTTACACCACCGTTGCCCTATCCTCGTTCCGTATTTGCAGTATTGGTCAGTTTTGGAGAGATATTCCAATTACACTAATGAAAATTCAGAACCGAGATAGGGTTAAATATATTATCGCACCTTATATATGATGATATATGATGTCATGAATGCCTGTGTTCGTGTTCTCGGCGAATCGCTCGCCTTCCCGCTAAGGCTTTTTCGGATTGACATAAATCGTTTTATTATGCGTAAAAATAACATATCCCGGTTTTGAACCGCTTGGCTTTTTAACAAATTTGGCGAAGGTATAATCAACGGGGACGCGGCTCGAGTCACGTCCCTTTGAGTGTTCCGCCGCAATTATCGCCGCCTCGGTAATGCTCTCCTCCGACGGCGTTCCCCCGGAACAGCGCAGAATCGTATGCGACCCGGCAATATCCTTAGTGTGAAGCCATATGTCGTCCGGTCGCGCGGTCTTAAAGGTCAATTGGTTATTTTGTTTATTATTCCGTCCGACGAGAATTTCCGTTCCGTCGGACGCCGTGAATTTTAAGGGCGACAACGGTTTTACTTTATTCTGCTTTTGTGAAGACTTAGAAGGTTTACCCGAACGGGAAAGCCCTTTTATTTCGACAAGAATTTCGCCTATTTCGGCATCGGATGCCGCCCTACTCGCCGCGTCGATTACCGATTCAAGATACAAAAGCTCCCTTTTTCCGTCCTCAATAAGCGTGGTCAACATTTTTTCGGCGGTGCTTAATTTTCGATAAGCCGCATAATATTTTTGAGCATTTTGCGCGGGTGACAACCGCGTATCCAATTTGATTTTCACGCGCTCGCCGGTAACATAGTTTTCGGCTTCGAGAAATGAGTCTCCGCTTTGAATAGTGTACATATTCGCGTTTATAAGGTCGCCGAAAATCCTCAACTCGTCGCGTTTTTGACATTCAGATAACTCGAGCTTTTGATTCTCGATTTTTCGCAAAAGACGTTCATACGATGTATTGAGCGTTTTCATGATGTTGCCCGACCGCTGTTTAAGGCGTTCTGTTCCCGCTTTTTCTTTATAAAAAGTATCTAAAAGCTCATTCGCGCTTTCACAGCTTGAGATAAGCTTTTCGGTACCGTATTGGGTAACGGGTACGAAACAAAAATCGCGCGGCGTTCCGTCTAAATCGCTGATAAGTGTGATTTTCGGTTTTACATTCTCGCCGATTAACGCCGCTTTTGCTTCGCGCAAATACGCCTTCAAGCTTTCCGCACAGCCGTTCGCGCAATAAACCGCTTCTCTTGCAAATATCGGCGACACCCCCTCTAATTGCTTCAACAACGCCTTGTCGTTCATTTCCCAGTCTGCATTGTCAATGTCACAATCAAGTAAACAAAGTCGGTTTTCGTCTTTTTGTGGCGGAAGATACTCTAAATTGGGGAGGATTCGGCGCGTCCTCGATATTTCATCGGTGACGCGCTTAATACCGTCTACGATTCGCCCGTTATCTGCATTTATCAATATAATATTACTGATTCGTCCCATAATCTCTATTATAAGACGCATATTAACGGCGTCACCTATTTCGTTTGTAGCGGCAAAATCGAGGTTGAGTACGCGCTCTAACCCGTCTTGTGTAATCGCGGCTAATCGACCGTTACCGATATGCTTTCGCAACGTCAAACAAAACAACGGGGGTTGATTAACGGTATTCCCTTCGCCGGGCGCGATTCCCGCCGCCCGTGGTGAAGAAACAATGCAAACCCGCGCAGACATGGCGTTTGCCGAAAAAAGCAATCGTTCGCACACACCCGCAACCCTAAAGGTAAGCACTATTTCATCGCGTGAGGGTTGTTGTATTTTATCAATCCTCGCGCCGATTGGTATACGCTGTAAAATTTCGGTTTTTACTATATGTAAAAACCCTCCGTCTAACGACATATTATCTCCTTATTCTATATAACATAATCACATACATCAACGCTGTTAATCGCTGTTTTAACGTGACAGGAAGGGAACTCGCACGATAACCTTTTAACAATATCCTCACAAAAGATATTCTCGGTATGAAAATGTCCCGCGTCAACGAGCGTCAAACCGTAGTCGGCGGCGAAAACGAGTCTGTCCCAACGGATATCTCCCGTAATATAAGCGTCACATTTAAGATTTAATGCCTTTTGCGCCAAATCTCCCGCTCCCCCCGAACAAACCGCAACCCTCTTTATCGGTCGCCCCGAATCGACATACCTCACAACTGTGTTTCCGAAACCGGACTTACATCTTTGCGCCAATTCTTTAGCGGGGATTGGCGTATCGAGTTCGGAAATCTTTCCATACCCCGTTCCGTCGGGGTTACAGGGGTCAAGAACGATTTTGCTCGGCGATAATCTCAACCGAGAGAGCATTAAATCGCTTGTGCCTCCGTCGGCAACATCAATATTAGTATGCGCCGCAATAAAGCTTATTTCGCTTTGGATAAGCGAATACAACGGGTCGTCCTTCGCGACTCGTTGTATCGGGCGATACATGAGCGGGTGGTGCGTAACTATCAAGTCTACCCCGTTTTTTGCGGCCTCCGAAGCGACGCGGTTGGTTACGTCGAGCGCAACTAATATCCGCTTTACGTCGGCGTTCATATCTCCGACAATAAGCCCGCAATTGTCGGTTTTATCTGCGTTCTTAAAAGGTGCAATTTTATCTAAGTAATTGTAAATGTCGCGTACTTTAATCATACTGTACTCCTTTATCTCTTGTTTGGCTTTATCCGACGTCAAGATTCGCCCGTCGGACGAGCAAAGCCCGTCCTTTGGGCTTATCTCTTGTTTTGCTTTAGCATATATTATTGTAAAACTTCGTTTGTTTTCGGGTACAATCCTTTCGTTTATTATTTCAAACCCCGCTTGTTTCAATCCCGAACGTAACTCTTCGTGGCGCGTCATTGGCTGTGTAATCAACCGTAAATTTGCCGTTTTAAAATGAGGCGGCATTTTTTTTATAATTTCTGCGATTAGCTCCCCGCCCATTCCCGCAATTATAACATCGTCACAAGGCGGGATTTGCTCTAATCCGTCAGATTGAAGTAAGGTTACATCAACATTTTGCTTTTTAATCTCGGCGGCGGCTATTTTGAGAGGATTTGGGTTTAAGTCGGAGGCATAAATCTTCCCGCATCTCCCGCTTCTCGCTAAGTAACAGGGGAGGAAGGCGTGGTCTGTGCCGACATCGCAAACATTTGTGCCGTCGCGTACTAATTCGGCAATTGCCGATAAACGCTTGTTTAATTGTTTAAATCTTTGCATAAACGATATTAGGAACAGTGAAGCAATCAACTTATTGTTTCACTATTCCTTAGACCTCCATGAAAACTTAAGGGGACATCTAAAAAAACGGCGCAAAAAGTCTGCAAATTCGTTGAACCGTCCTCTTAAAAAGGCTAATTTGATTCAACTCGCGGAGCGTTATTTCTCTACATTGCTTGAATGTTTTATAAAAATCGTCGTCAATGTCCTTAACAATATCACCGCCAAAAAAACAAATCCCACACTCGTGATGCAAATACAACGAGCGATAATCGAGGTTTACCGTCCCTACCATTGCTCGCGTCCCGTCGGCAATAATATTTTTAGCATGAAGAAAACCGGGCAGATACTCAAATACGCGTATTTTATTTTCGATTAGCTTTCTGTAATAAGACTCGGTCGCTAACTTTACTAATTTTTTATCGGCAATATACGGCGTTATTATACGAATATCCGTCCCGCTCCAAGCCGCCGCATACATGGACGAGAGAAGCTCGCCCCCGCACATAAAATATGGCGTCGTTATATATACATATTTTTCGGCGCGGGATATAAAATTAATAAATGTATGCTCCGAAACCGTTATCGGGTCTTTAGGTGCGTCAAGCACAACCGAAGCCGCAGTTGTCGATTGACCGTCGGAGGGCGAATTATTTTTCAGCGGGATATAATTTTTATAGTTTATTTGTTCCTTTTGCCTTCCGAGATACTCCCACATCGAAAGGAACAAAAGCGTCATATTCCACGCAATATCGCCGCTCACCATTACACCGCTGTCCTTCCAGTGACCGTACATTTCCTTTATATTTGCATATTCGTCGGCTAAGTTGATTCCCCCGCAAAACGCAATATTCCCGTCTATAATCGCCATTTTACGGTGATTTCGGGTGTTTACACGCGCCGATATAAACGGACGAACCGGGTTGAACATTCTGACCTTTATCCCTGCGTTGCTCATTTTTTTCGAAAACTTCCAAGGAAGCGAATACATACACCCCATGCCGTCGCATATAATGCGTACATCTATTCCCTCCGCCGCCTTTTTCTTCAAAACATCACAGAACGAATCCCAAACCTTTCCTTTAGATATAATAAAGTATTCGAGGAAGATATATCTTTCCGCTTGTGTAACGGCGTTAAGCATATAAGCAATATTATCCTCGCCCGCGGGAAAATAAACTGCATTATTTGTTTTTGCGGGCGAAAACCCTACAGTATTCTTCAAATATTCCGCTATATACAAGGATTGGGCGTCAATATCAATTTCGGAATCGGATATATCGTCATCATTTGCTAATTCGTTCGACAATGCGCGATTCATACAATTAACGCGAAACTCTTCGAGCCTTTGTTCATATCGCCTCCTGCTGTAAAAGACATAGAAAAGCCCGCCGAACATAGGTAAAATTAATGTCAGCGTTATCCAAGCGAGCTTGTATACTGTGTTAGAATTTCCCGACAATATAAATAACGCACAAATAATGCTCAGCGCGAATAACACTATAGCCATAGGGAAATACAACATTACGAGTCCATAGACCAACGCCGCAAAAAATACTATCTGAAGAACGCCCGTAAGCGATATTATATTAACAAATCGTGTTAAATTTTTCAACATATGAGTATTTTAACCGACAATACGGGAAATATTCTTTTACAAATTATTCAGCCCAACGCGGCGTATATACTCGCCGAAATCGCGAAAAGCAATATTCAAATCGACATCGCCTTCAATTCCCGATACGCTACCCGTGTGAGAATACTGCCACATATAATAATTGCCGCCGTAGGTTGTAGACGGGGAATCGAGCTGTGCCACCCAAATAGTGACCTCGCGACAGGTTTCGCGAATTAAATACCCCTCGAGCCACGACTTGTACGAATATAGCATTGGGAAATATCCCGCGTCCATGATTATTTCCAAAAACGCCTCTGCCATTTCTCCGGGGTCGTCTTTATAATGCTTATGCTCCTCTTCCATGTCTAAGGCGACGGGGTAGGTTATTTCAAATTCGCTCAAAAGATTCACAAGGAACCGCGCCTCCTTGCGTATCTCGGTAACGGTTTTTGCATAGCTGTAAAAATACACGCCGACCTCGAGTTGATGTTCTTGCGCGCCTTTAATATACTCGCGAAACCGACTGTCTATACTAATCGGTTCATCATCAACCGCACCAACCGCCGCCCTCAAAATGACAAAATCTGCGCGGGTTTCGGAAACCGCTTCCCAATCTATGTCCCCCTGCCAACGCGAAACATCAATTCCGTATTTTAAAGCCGCGGGTTGATTCGAAATCGCCTTTGAGGTCATTAAGGCGCGGTATTCGCGATATTCGGGCGTAGCGGACGCGGGTGTAAGGCTTATGTATATCATTGTTATTAATAACAATGATATTATTTTTTTCTTCATACAAATTTAGACCTCTTCAGATAAATGTTTACCTGTCAACCGTCAACCGTCAACCGTCAACCGTCAACTGTCAACTGTCAATTGTCCGTCACGCTTTATTAACCGAACCGAACAACTCCATTTTTTCCTTAATTGTTGCTTTAATTGCTTCATATCCCGGCGCGAGAAGCTTACGCGGGTCAAACCCTTTTCCGGACAAATCTTTTTTTGCTTCGATATATTCGCGGGTAGCTTTTTGGAAAGACCATTGACATTCGGTATTGACATTAATTTTTGCAACGCCGAGCGAAATTGCTTTTTTTATCATGTCTTCGGGAATCCCGGTTCCGCCGTGAAGCACCAACGGAAGCTTCCCTACCTTGTCCTTAACGGCAGAAAGCGTCTCAAAGCTGAGTCCCGCCCAATCGTCGGGATATTTGCCGTGGATATTCCCTATTCCCGCCGCGAGCATTGTTACGCCGAGGTCGGATATCCTTTTACACTCGTCGGGGTCGGCACATTCGCCTTTGCCGACTACTCCGTCCTCCTCGCCGCCTATTGCGCCGACCTCCGCTTCTAACGATAATCCCTTTGCTTTACAAATATCTACGAATTTCTTTGTATTCGCGATGTTTTGTTCAATAGGCTCGTGTGAACCGTCATACATAACCGACGAAAAGCCCGCTTCGATACAAGCGTTTACGGCGTCGTATGACCCGTGGTCTAAATGAATAGCAACGGGGACGGTGATTTTAAGCTCCTCGAGCATACCGTTCACCATGCCTACTACCGTTTTAAACCCCGCCATGTATTTACCCGCCCCTTCGGTTACGCCGAGTATAATGGGCGAGTTACATTCCTGCGCGGTAGTGAGTGCCGCCTTAGTCCATTCGAGATTGTTGATGTTGATTTGCGCCACCGCATATTTCCCGTCGATTGCCTTTTGCAACATTTCGGTTGCCGCTTTTAATTTTGCCATTATATTTCTCCTTTTAAAAATATTTTTTTCTTTAGTTGTTCCCTTAAGTTGTTTCCTTAAGAAGTATCATAAATTGTTAGAAACCGGTTCAGCAATTTCTCGGCATTGCCGGACAATATCTTCTCACGCGCCGAATCGTTTAACTCAAGTCTGTAGAACCGCTTCAACTCCTCTTGAATATCCCACATAGGATAATCGGTTCCGAACAAAACGCGTTCTTCTCCGAAAGAGGATATATATTCACGGGCTTTTTTGGGTGTAACGGTATACAGCGAGCTTGACGAATCTACATACAGGTTTTCCTTGCCCGCAAGAACAAGCACCGCCTCGTCCCATTCCGACCACCCGCCAAAATGAGCGGCAATCATCGTCATTTTTGGAAAACCGTTCAACGCCTCGGCAATACGCGCGGGTGAAGAAAAGTTATATCGACTGTCTCCCGCGTGGATTAATACGGGAAGTCTACCGTCAATGACCTCATACATTTTACAAGCCGACGCGCCGTCCGCTTCAAATTTTTGGATATCGGGGTGTAGCTTTACCCCCGAAAGCCCCATAGAAATTGCCCTATTTATCTCGTTATCGAGTTCAATTTCGCTCATTGTCGGGTGCAACGAGCAAAACCCTATAAAAAGCCCGTCCGAATCGGCAACGGTTTCCGCGATAAAATTGTTTATATTGCCGACCTGTTCCGCAACCGTCGCGACCGAGCAAACCACGCAGCCGCATATCGAGTTCTCGTAAAGACGCTCTTTTAAATCGGCAACCGTACCTGTGTTAAATGTAGTCATATCGTAGAAATCGCCGATTCCCGTTGACGCTCTTTCTGCGATTTTATCCGGGAAAATATGCGCGTGAAAATCTATTATTCGTTTACTCATATAAGACATTCTATCATATTTTGTCAAAGTTTTCAATAGTTTTTTTAAATAAAAATAGCTCTAATTTGTCATAAAGCTACCCGTCGCTTCGGTCAACCACAATCGCTTTATGCTCGAGTTAAAATCGTTTTCGCTTCTTTTAAAGCCTTCTAATTTAAGAACCTCTCCCGTTTTCAAGGTGATATTCGGCAATTGCCATTTAAACGGGTCGTTTTTATCGTCGGTAATGTACATTCCTCTTAACGAAAAGCTTTCAATTGCATGATTATGGACCTCAACAACTCCTTCTGTAACGAAAACACACAGCCCGCTCCCGCAATTAAAGTGTAACGACAGCCATTCTCTACGTATTTTTAGCCAGTTCAAAAGGTATTCAACCTGTCCCGTGAAGGTGCCTATTGCTCTAACCTTATTAGGATGATGCCATATATGTACATTAATGCTCCACCTTTCAAAATTGCGGTCAAAAGCGGGTTGGTATTCCTTTGCCATATAATTAATGTGTTCAAAAGCTTGTTCAAGTTGAACGTCTCTCACTTGGTTATACCTATCCTTTACCGCGCCGAAAACATCGGGTATTTCCATAAGCCTTCTAATCCAGTGATTCGCGGTCGCGACCCATATCCCGTGCGGCCCGTAATTATAAACCGCCCAAAAGCCTAAATTACCGGCAGACGCGTCAAAATCCCAAAGCGGCCCCCATGTAAGACGTCGATTTTCCCCCTGTCCTTGTATTTGCATGAAAACGCTCGCATATCCGACATCGTTATTCTTATAAAGCTCCTGTACAATATAATAATCGGCAAAAGAGTCAATATTGATAAGCGAAAAAACGCTTTTACTTCTGGCAGATGTCGCGCTTTCGACTTGAGTAAGATAGCTTTTTACATATTGTACGTGGCTCGGCGTTAAAGCGTCTCCGCGAGGGTACTCTATTTCATACGGAATATTAGCAACAACAACATAATTAACGTCCTCAACCCCGCCGCTCGGTGCGCGTCCGTCCCTTTGAATAAGGTATTCACATAAAGACGGCTCGGAATTATATGATAAATCTACATGACCCGGTGTTATTTCGTTGTTTTGTACACAGAGCATATAAACCCCCCAGTATTTGCCGTTCAGGTACATATCCACAAATCGCGCAAACGGCGATGTATACATTCCGTCAAGTAAGGTGCCGAGATAATACGCACTGTAATCCCGCATAAGCGATTTGTCCGAGTGCATTGCAATAAACGTCCAGTTCCGCGCCCAATGTTCAGAATCTAACATTGTACGCGTCTGCCCGAATCTAATCCGAAACGGTCTCTTATTATTTGGCGGCGGAAAATTGTTCCAGCTACTGTTGCCACGTCCGCGTATTCGAGCATTTAAATTCTCAAATTTGTACTCTTCCGCCGTGTTATTAAGCGTTATGCTCACATCTTGCCATTCGGTTCTGTGTATACTTTCCATGTCGATATTTATGTAAACCGCGGGGAAGGTTTTTCCTAAGTATGGGGTCGGTCGCGACAGGGCTTCGGAAAAAATCATTGTTTCGGATATTAATAATGTGGATATCAGCGTTATAATGAAAACAGACGGTAATATTTTACAAAAAAATCTCATCATTGCGACAACCTCCCGCCCGCTTCAATAATTGCTTTCGCAGCAAGGATTTTCGTAGAATCTAAAAACGGATAATCAATATTAAAGTAAGAAAACGCAAGCGGAAGCTCTGTGCAAGAAAGCGCGAAAGCGTCGACCCCATAAGCCGACATTCGTTTTAATGTATTCATGAACCCCGATAAATTAATACTGTAATCTGCCGACTTAATACCTTTATAAATTAAACGGCTTATATGCTTTTGTTCTTCTTCTGTGGGGATAACGATTTCAATTCTCAATTTGTCATAAAAGGCTTTATAATTCACGGCTTTTACAAACCCCTCCGTACCAAGCACCCCTACGCATCTTAATCCCATTTTTGCCGCTTCGTTCGCGGTTTCCTCAACCATATTGATGACGGGGATTGTAATACAAGCTCTAATATCATCAATAAAATAATGCGAACTGTTACAAGCTATGGCGAGTATGTCCGCACCTATTGATTCAAGCTTTTTTGCAGAATTAATCAAGTATTTTTTAGGGCTTTTCGTTTCGTCCTTGTTTAACAGATATATCGACCTATCCGGGATTTTTGTGTTATTATCTATTAAAACGTGAATATGCTCTTGGTCGTTTTTTGCATCGGTAAGAGCGATTATTTTTTGAAAAAGGTCTGCGGTTGCACCCGCCCCCATGCCGCCGATAATGCCTAATATTTTATTTTTCATTGTTGTAATGATATCATATAAGAATATAAATGTCAATATTTTTGTTGAATTTTCAAAAACATTTTTTACAAAATTTTTTCATTTACACAGATTTTACACTAACTTTTATAATTAAGATATTGACATTTTTAACGACGTATAGTAAAATATTAGACAGGTTCTCTTATAATTCAAGGAGGGGATAATGAATACTTATTATATGAAATGTATAAGCGGAAAAGTATTGCGAATAGTTTTAGCTTTTATATTTATAATTGTTGTTTTAGCGGGCAATACGAGCTGTGAGAATAATAATTCAAATTTCTTTAAAAGCAACACGACGAGCAATACGGACATTTATAAATATTACCGCGATATTCCCGATATAACACAAGAAGAAATAGCTGCAATCGAAGCTTTACAAAAAAAGTACGGTTATTTTATTTACGGTACACCTCACACAACCGAATCGTTTTTAATTAACGGAAGCAACGAAATAAACGGGTTTACCGCTTTATTCTGTAAATGGTTGACGGATTTATTCAGAATTCCGTTTGTTCCGCGCATACTTGAGGTGGATAAAAGCTTTCTCGAAAGCTTTGAGAGTTCTGAAATCTCGTTCACTGCGGAAATAACTCCAACGCCCGAACGACGCGAGCTTTATTATATGTCCGAAGAAATAGCTATACGCTCGGTGCAACATTTTAGAATTAAGAATAGCGAAAGCATCGAAGAAATAAAAGAAAAACGCAAAATAAAATACGGTTTATTGGAAGGGACATCTACGATACACGATTTGGCTTTGTATGTAGATTCGGATACATATGAGGTTACGCTTTTTAGAACTTCTGAAGAGGTTTATCGGGCTTTAAAGGATAAAGAGATTGATTCTTTTTTGAACAAAGGAACGCGAGAAAACTTTTTCGATTCCTATGACGATATAATGACCGAGGTTTTTTACCCTATTATATTCAGCCCCGTATCAATTTCTACGGCAAACCCGGAGCTTGAGCCGATTATCTCCATTTTGGATAAAGCGTTAAAAAGCGATGGAGCGTCCTATGTAAGCGAACTGTATAAGCAAGGATACGAAGAGTATAAAATCAATAAATTTAACAAAAATTTAAGTAAAGACGAAAAAGAGTATATCCAAAACAGCGAATCGGTTCCCTTAGCGGTTCAATACTTTAATTATCCCGCTATCTTTTATAATGAGCATGAAAACAAATGGGACGGAATTGTCATGGATTTATTATATGAGGTAGAAAAAATCACCGGGCTTGTTTTCTCTATCGAAAACGAAAAGGATACCGAAATGGTCGATTTAATGGATATGCTCAATGACGGAAGGGCGCATATATTCGCCGAGCTTGTTCATTCGGACGAGCGCGACCCGTATTACTTATGGGGTGACGTTGAATTTATGAGCGACCAATACGCCCTTATCTCAAAATCCGATTATCCAAACCTAACCATTTCGGAAATACTTAATACAGAGGTTGGGTTAATTAAAAATACCGCCCACTGTGAAATGTTTCAAACGTGGTTCCCCGACGCCGAAAAAATAACAATGTACAAAAATGTTGATGAAGGCTTTTTCGCGCTCGAGCATGATGAGGTCGAGCTGCTCATGGTATCAAAGTCTAAGCTGCTTTTATATGTAAACTACTATCAATATTCGAGCTATAAGGTTAATTATCTTTTTGACCACTATTACGAGACATCTTTTGCGTTTAATAAGGAACAAGAAACGCTTCGTGATATTGTCGATAAAGCACTTGAGGTTATTGATGTCAAGCTTATTTCGGAACAGTGGATGACAAAATCATACGATTATAAAACTCAGTCATTAATGACACAACGTCCGTGGTTTATCGGCGCGGTTTCACTCTCCCTATTAGTTATAATTTTCGTATTAATTGTATATTTTAAAAATAAGCACATGACCACCGAATTAATAAGGGCTAAGAAACAAGCGGAAATTGCGAACGACGCTAAATCCACCTTTTTATCCAATATGAGCCACGAAATGCGAACCCCGATGAACGCAATTATCGGAATGACAACAATCGGCAAAAAAGCGGCAGATTTAGAAGGTAAGAATCAAGCGTTTTACACAATCGGAGACGCTTCAAAGCACCTTCTTAACATTGTGAACGACGTTCTCGATATGGCAAAAATTGAAGCTTATAAATTGGAATTGTCGCCAACGGAATTTGAGTTTTCAAAAATGCTCGATAAGCTTTTATCAATGATTAATTATAAGCTCGAAGAAAAGAATCAAAAAATAATCGTAAAAAAAGATACTTTAATGCCGCGTTTTATTATTGCCGATGAGCTTCGCTTAACACAGGTTATGACGAATTTATTGTCTAACGCGGTGAAATTCACGCCCGAGAACGGCGAAATCCACCTAAATATTGTATTAGATGAGTGTCACAATAACGGCGAGTGTAAAATAAGGGTTGCGGTTTCCGACAACGGGGTCGGTATATCTAAAGAGCAACAGGAAAGGCTGTTCAAAGCTTTTGAACAAGCGGACAGCGGGATAAACCGGCGATTTGGCGGAACCGGTCTCGGACTCTCAATCTCTAAAAACATTATCGAATTAATGGGTGGAAGAATTTGGGTTGAATCTGAACTCGGAGAGGGAGCGAGTTTTATATTCACTATTAAAGCCGAGCGAGGGGTTCAAAAAAACGAATTATCTGATTTACCCGCAGAAAACATAGTTGCGGACGATGAGTTCAAAGGGAAGAACGCTTTAATAGTAGAAGATATGATGACCAATCGTATAATACTCTTGTCCGTTTTGGAGGAAACCGGAATTACGGTAGATTGTGCGGAAAACGGTAAAGAAGCGGTAGAAATACTTGAAGCCGAGCCAAATAAATACGATATTGTTTTTATGGATATGCAAATGCCGATAATGGACGGACTTGAGGCTACGCGGATAATCCGCGCATTACCGTTTCAACAAACCCAAAAAATGCCAATTTTAGCTATGACCTCAAATGTGTTTAAAAGCGATATTGACAACTGTATTGAGGCGGGCATGAACGACCACTTAGGAAAACCCATTGACCCGAATAAAATAATCGAATCGTTACGAACATATTTGTAAATACGGAACGGTCGCTTAGAGTAAATCACAAATGTTTTTTATTTTTATTCATGTATTTATTATAGTATATATAAAGAGTTCTGTCAAGTTGAGTTTGGTGTTTTATTGGAAGTTAAATATAAAAAAGACTTGACAAATATAAAAATGTGTGATAGAATGTACCCTATTGTGATACATTGCGGATGTGGTGGAATGGCAGACACGTTAGCTTGAGGGGCTAATGAGCGTTAGTTCGTGCAGGTTCAAGTCCTGTCATCCGCACGTAAAGGTCCATACTTGAACCATCACTAAAAAAATTAGTGGTGGTTCGGGCTTTTTCGGGCAAAAAATCCAATATAGTAACAAGGGCGGTCGAGTCAGACCGCCCTTGATTTCTCTCAAAATTACTTCTCACCTCAAACATCCCTGAATCCAAAATCATATCAAACGGTTCGGCGTAATCGGCATTGACCGTCATTCCCGAATCGTCATCATAACAAACCCGAATCTCCTTGAAAATCGCCTGATTAAAGCATCGCCGGGCGTAATCATCCGCCATTTTATAAACCCTGCCGCAGTCGTCCAGTAACTCGAAAACCATGTCGAAGTTGCTTGCAGCTTGGGCATATTCGGTCTGACAGGCTTCGATTGTGCTGGTGATGTTCCTGATTGCCTTGCCGATTCTGTCCTGTTCCTCCTTGAGCAATGCAAGCGGAATCGCGTCGGCGTAGTGGGCTTGGAGCAGCTTCAACTGCTCACGTTCGAGCTTTTCTTTTTTCTTAATCAGCAATTCCTGTTCAGCCTTAGACCCCTCCGCTAACTGAGAAATCTCGGAAACAACGTGCTGCTGCAGAAGTTTTCTGAACTCGGGCGAGAACGATATATTCTCATATAACTGCTCGATCTTGACGGCGACTTCGTCAATCAATAAAGCCTTTTGCTTGCACTTATTTCTGCGATTATGTTTCGCCGAGCAGACGAAGTAGGGATAAACCAATCCCGACCGCGATTTCGTATTCGTAATAATCAGTCTCGCACCGCATTTGCCGCAATAGACTGTGCTTTTTAAGTAATGATCGTGAATCCTCGAACGCTCACCATTGACGTGGCTTCGCAGAATCTCCTGTACTTTCTCCCACACCGCCTCGCTGACGAGTGCCTCATGCCGACCCGGATATTCCGCACCGTTGTATCTGACGATTCCTTTATAATAGGGATTGTTGAAAATCGTATGGAGCATTCGCTTGCCGATGGGCTTGGCAGGAAGTTTTCGCGTGGCTGGGGTAGTCAGTCCCAAGTCGGAAATATGTTCCGAAAGGGAATTCAGCGACCAGTTACCGCCCGCATATTCCTCAAACGCCAGCTTAATGAGCGGGGCACGCTCCGCGTCTAACTCCACCCGACTGTCACGCCTACCCTGCTCATCGTAGTCGCGGATATTTTTGTAGCCGAGTGGGGCTTTGGTAGGCGTTCCGCCTCGTTTGGCTTTTTCGCTTAATCCCTTCTTGACCTCGGTGGCGAGGTTTCGGGAGTAGAATTCTGCAATCGAACTCATAATGCCGTGAAGCAGCATTCCTGATGGGGTATTGTCGATACTTTCGGAAGCGGAAACCAACTGCACATCTGCTTCTCCTAAAACGCGGGAAATGTCGACATCATCGCCTCGATTTCTAGCGAGCCGGTCGACTTTGTGGACAATCACGTAATCCACCCGCTCTTTATTTTCCTTGATATATTCGAGCATTTTTTGGAGTTCGGGACGATTGGCAGAGCGGGCGGAAGTGCCGCGATCAACGAACTCCTTGCATACGATTGCCCCAATTGAGTGGGCTTTGCGTTTGTTAGCGTCGCGTTGGGCGGGAATTGAGAATCCCTCGTCATCACCGCCGCCGCGTTCGGCTTGCCCGGGTGTCGATACGCGGAGATAGGATATGGCGAACTTCGGCGTCATGCTGTCGGTCAATGATTGAGTAAGGTTGTTGAGCATGGGTTTTCACCCCTTTCGGAAATTTTTAAGGTTCAAAAATGACTCTTGCAAGAGTCTAAGTTTTATGGTATAATAGCATTATACCGCTCTTTTGCCTTGATTTCAAGTCTCTTCCGAAGATTATTTCAATAGTATCAAGGGGCTTGGGGTTACCAAGCGAAACGTGCGGATATTAATAAAATCTATTTTGGTTTACTGATGTTTTATTCCCGCTGTAGCAGAGATTGCTTAATTTTTAGTTACGTTTACCTTTCAAGATGAAATGGAAGTATTCCTGCCCGTGTTCTTTTAAGTAGTTTGTTAATTCGCGAAACCCTTCACGCTTAGCGATACTTGCTACTGTAGATGTATCGAACATATTTGTTTCACCGCTGTTTCTAATTTCTAAGATTTGTTCAATAATTTTAGGAGTTATGTTTTTAAACTCCTGCATATTTGATGCTTCTTCTTTCACCATAATTTCTCCTGTCGCTTAAATGTTGTTAATAATTCGCTGTAAACCATTATAGCAGTAAATCTATATTTTGCACGCTCGCTTGGCAACTCCAAGCCCCTCGGATAAGAAATGTTCGGGGGCTGGGGCGTGTAAGCGATTGGGAGGCAGTAAGCTTTATCGTTAGTTTTGAGTTTGCTTATTCTTTTTATTTTATTGTTTTTGTTTCGGTCAATTACAATGCCACCTTAATCCGCGTGCTTTATAAAGCGGAATCCAGTGAGCTTCGTAAAAATCATAACCTGCACCATCTATACCGAAAATATAGCCATAATCCTCTTGTTCATATATTCGGAAACCGCAATCTGCCATTGCTTTCAAGTTTTTCTTATCTTCAAGCCAGTCATTATCTAAAGGGCTTTCAAAACTCCACATTGTACCCCACATCGGCAGAAACGAATCGCGTTCAGTATCAACGGGTGGAGTAACTTCAATAATGTCATCGCCGGATTCAAAGAGTTTTTTGATTATATCTTGCGGTATGCTGTTGAATTCTTGTATCCATTTTTCTGTTGCACTTCTTATTTTAGCCTCTTTATCTGTCATATTATTTTTCCTAAATTATTCAGTTAATAATAAGGTACAGCTTACTTCAAACTTCAGACTCAGATTTCTGCCTCGGGTTCACTTACACGCACCAACCCCCTGACTGACTTGGGAGCTTGGGCTCATTCCATTATTCTTGCTTTGAATCGAAATCGTACCTCACCCAACAATATTTCGCATAAAGCGGGGTCGGTATCGGATGATTATAGCTCCCCCACTGACCTTTTTTACCCACCCATGCGTTCATAATAATTCTCCCCGGATTGCTCGGAAGAGCATATCTTGTCACCACATAATACACCCCGTCTCGAACAGTAAATTTCGATTCGCCACCCCTTGTCAAAACAGCCCTGCGAACTCCGTCAACATACCAAATTATGCGGTTCGGCTGCCAGTCGAAACCGTATCTGTGATAACCTTTCGATGCGTCAAACCCGAGCGGGATGGGTATCCCCCGATTCTTCTCATCTCTCATTAATGATTTAGGGCGTCCGTCTTTTTTGATAAACGTATTGAATGTAATTTCTGTAGTGTTCTTGCCGCAAATTTCAATGTCAATCTCGTCTTCGTTTTGCTTGCTGTACAGAAAAAATGACGACACAGTCCCGCTTTGTTTGATTGCTTTCATTGAGGTTTCATAGTACCCGTAATGATAGTTGTCCTTCGAAACATACTCGGCTCCCGAGTAGTTACAATCGGGCGGTTTGGGGTCAACATCGCTGATTGTGAGACACAGTTTATCCCCGGCGAGAGATACGTTTTTCTTGCGCCATACGCTATCAGAGGTTCCGATATGACCGCCCTCGACTGCTGTAAAGTAGGGCGATAACCCTTCGCTGAAATCTGCACTCATTGGATTACTCATCATAACGCTTCCACCTTCCTCTCAATGTTTCTCTGAACTTTCTTAGCGTCCTCCAAATACTTCAAAACATCTTTATTTGCACTCTCCAATTCCGCGATATAGCTGTCGGCTTTTTGGGATATATTCAAAGTCGTATAATGTGATTCCCAAACGCGTGAGGCAAGTTCTCCCTGAGTATTTGCGATATAGTTCAGACCGTCTTGGAAACAGGCGGTAAGTCGTTCAATGTTCTGATTGGCTTTGGAAATCTCGCAAAAAAGACAGTATTGATTACGCTGAATCTGCTTTAAATCCAACAAAATCTCATCAAGCTGATAGATTATTTTGTCGAGGCGGAGTTCGGTTTCAAACTTATCATACGCCCCGCCTTGCCCTTCCAATTCGGCACACCGCCCGGTATCGAAATAGTCAAAAAACGAGGAGTAGGCAACAAAATTGCGGTAATTCGGGTGAATGTACCCGAGATTGTAAACCTTTTCGAGCGTTCTTTTTAATTTTTCGTGAATTCGTTCCCACGGCTCTAAAAATTTGTCGAGAAAATCGTTCGTGGCTTCTGCTTTGTAATTGTAATCGCTTATTTCGTCCGCTAAATCAAAATAGTTTTTCATAACTTTTTCGTTATGTGCCGACACCTCCATTTTTCTTTGCAAGTTGACGCTTCTGCATCTTTCCAACTCGGTATTGTATCGCACAAGATCCGATTTATACGAGTTTTCCTCATATTCCTGATTGAGCTTTTGGGATTTTTTATGTTCTTCTTCATAACAGGACACAAGTATTCCCACCATAATCACGAATAAAATCAGGAAAATCAAGAAGAAAGTGACAACATATCCGACACCCCCGGGAAAAATGGGCGAAAACGGAAAACTGATATTGAAATGGGACGTTTCGGTGAATCTAAAGAGCAAGATAATTATAACGGCAACTGCAAAAGCGAATATTGCACTCCAGCCAACTGCACTACTATGATTGACGGGTTGCGTCCTAACGTACGATTTTATGGGCGGTGTGGGCTCGGGAACGAGCGGCGGGTCGGGTCTGGGTTCGGGTCGCGGCGGCATTTCTTTGTATTGCTGTCGCTTATGTTTGTTGAGTTCGATGATTTTCTCAACGGCGAAACACTTTCCTTCGAGTAAAATCGTTTTCTTGAGATGGTTGAGTATTTCGTATTTGTTGTCTTCCATGAGTAGATACCTCCAAAAAAAATTTTATTTTTACCGCATTTAGCTAAAATCTAAGATTACAGCAATCCTGCGGATTGGGATTAATGTTTGCTTTCCAGTATTCGTAATGCTCTGTGACATCTTCACATACGGAAATGTTTTTAATGTGTATTTTGCTTAGAATGCGGATTTTCTCCTCTAACGGCAGATGTAAATAATTGCTCTCGCGTAATGTGTATTTGTCATAATCAGCAAGCGGAAACCACTGTTTTATCCAATGATTCACCCGCAGGAATTCCGCGATGCACTTGTCAATTCCCAGAGAGTTAAGCTTGCCGAAATCCATGTACTCCGGAATCAGGGGGCTCAGCCGAATTGCCGCATCAAAGCCGTTTCTCTGCAGAGTCAAGAGTGACTCCACTCTCTTACTCGGCGGACTTGCGTTCTCATACAGAGCCGATTTTTCATCATCTAAACAAGTCACGCTAATCTGAATATGTGCAAGGTTCGGATCCATGACGCTCAAATACTCCGGCTCAGCGAGAATGTGCGATTTGGTTACTAACAGATAGCCGATTCGGTAACGGTTCAGCAGCTTAATCGTGTCCAAAGCCACCCTTTCCTTAAGTTCAATCGGCTGGAAGCAATCCGACATCCCGCCCATCCGAACCACAGACCCCTGAGGGAGTTTTTGGATTGTCCTTTCGATTTTCCTGATGTCCGCAATCCTTGGGTTTTCGGGATTCCAGAGTTTCCTGAAATCCAGCAGGGATTTTGCGTAGCAGTATCCGCAGTCATGGGCACAGCCGCAGCCGTACGGCAGTCCGTATCGTTCAGGCAAGAAAGTACTCAAAGGCTTTAATGATTTAGAGACTTTATTTCCCGCGGTTGCCGCACAGTGGGATTACGAAAAAAACGGCGAATTCAAACCAAGTATGTTCGCACCTAATTCTAATAAATGCTTTTGGTGGAAATGCAAATTCGGTCATAGCTGTTTAGTCAGAATCGCAGATAAAACAAAAGGACACGGCTGTAATGAATGCAGACTTGTTAATCCTCCTAAAGCTGTGAAAAAACTTAATACGATAGATCGTGAAGCCTCTAAAGAACATTATCGCGAACAGAAGAAAATTCGTAAATCTGAAGCCTCTAAAACAAATGCGGTGAAAATTAACAAAACACCCGCAACCGCATTGACACTGACAAAAATTCAACAGCTTGAAGCGGAGGTTATGACATTGAGAAAAGAAGTTGCACAATTTAAGGAGCTTAACGATTTTTTAGGCGGAACGGCGAATTTATTCGCCGCAAGCTCTCGGAAATCGCAAAAAAAGAACGCTACAAATTCATCGCACTAAAGACCGCAGACGGTGTGATTAAATTGAATCTGTCGTTTTATTACAGAATGCTTAGTGTTAATCATTTGGGATTCCGCAGGTATTTGAAAAACCGCAGCAAACCGCCGAAATACGCCGCCTTAATGTCTGTTATTCGGGAGATAATAGAAGAGGATGAGTGCAATGACACTTATGGTTATAAGAGGATTTACAATGCTCTTTTGTTAAAGCGAGAAAAAGCAGACGGCGATTTCCCGAGAATTCCAAGCCAAACGACAATGCATCGGCTCATGAAGTGCGAAGGTCTCCTTCAAAAATTGAACAGTAAAAGAAATAGGATTATTTTTCCTAAAATCGAAAACAGCACGCAAAAATCAGCCGACTTGCTCAACCGTGATTTCTACGCCGAGAACCCTTACGAAAAATGTGTCTGTGATATTACCGAAGTCGCTTGCTTAGAAGGGAAGCTTTATATTTCAATTCTCGCCGATTGCTTCAATAACGAGATTTTGGGCTTGTCGATGGCGGACAATATGCGTACCGAACTCGTTTGTAATACACTTTCGATGGCGGTTAGCTCACACCCTGAAATGCGTTCAAACAACGCAATTGTCCACTCCGACCGCGGGAGGCAGTACACAAGCGGTTTATATCGCCGTTATATCGAGATGTACGGTATCCGGCAAAGCATGACCACGGCGAAGGGACGTTGCAACGACAACGCCAAGTGCGAAAGCATTTTCTCGCGGTTTAAAACGGAGCTTTTATATGGGCGTTATGATACCAAGAAAATTCCGATGGAGACAGTAAAAGCGTTGATTTGGCAGTATTTCACGGATTATTGGAATAATCGCAGAATCAGTAGTGCCGACAACGGATTGCCTCCGGCTGTGAAAAAACGTAGGTATTATGATAAATTGAAAGCTTCAAAAATATAGCAAAATGCTGTGACAATAATTTTTAGTTAAAAAGTTGCCATTATCTATGCTAAGAGGTATACTTTTACGGGAACTTTTTCGAAGGTTCATTGTTATGCGGAGTGGGATTCAGGACATGGCTTGGTGACGTTCAATATAAGGACATTACGACAATCTTAACCGAAGCCGAGTTTGGGCAACTCAAAAAATTCTGTGCAGCAATTAAGGAACTGGGAAGTGACATTAAGAAAGGAGACGAACGGTATCTTCAAGGCGTGAAATTATGCAAAGAGATTCAGACTGTGTATGACAAATTAAACTCCAAAGAAAATCAGGTATTGTACGAGAAAATCCTTGAAGAGGAAATCGCTTTTACAATGAAGCGAAACAACTTATCCAAAGACGATATAGATAAAATATATGAGGAGTATCCGACTAATAATCGAAACAGAAGTACGGTGTTTTGGGTTTATGATTCGATAGATGAAATTATCAAGGAAAAAGGGTACGGTGATGAATTGGATTACTTTGTTGAAGAAAGTGAAAATTATTTCGACCATAAATCCCTCGCTCAAGAATGGTTAAAAGAGAAATATATCACCATGTGTGAGGGCGCGACAATTATGTTGGTTGAGCTTTCGGGCGGTCGTATAGCCCTTATGCGATATTAATGGGTAAATAAAATGCGAAGAGAAAGAAAAGAGGTGTATGCCCCAAACAACTAAGCAAAACACAATAAATACATGGAATGTTCTCAGCGTAAAAGAACCGTGGGCGAGTGCAATTAAGGAGGGAAGGTTTAAGTTTATCGAAACACGGAGTTGGGAAACCAATTTCCGCGGTGAATTATATATCCACGCGAGCAAGGGAAAGCCAACTAAACAAGTTCAGACTGATCATAAGGAAATCTTCGATTTACTACAAAACACTGATTTTGACTACGGGTGCATAATCGCTAAATGTAAATTGGTGGATTGTGTGTACATGACAGAAGAGTTTATCGAGGAAGTTAAGAAAAATCCAAAAGAGTACGTCAGCGGTTTTTATGAGATTGGCAGGTATGCGTGGATTCTTGAGGATATAGAGGTATTGGAAACACCGATACTCGCGAAAGGGCGGTTGGGGATTTGGAAACCTAAGGATTAGGGAATGCGGATTTTTTAATCAAGTATGATATTGTATGCCCTTATAGCATCTTGCAATATAACGTGAAATTGCTATAATATTTTAAGATGGCCAATATTACCGAAGCAAGAATAAATATATCCTTAACCAATTGTGCTAACGAATTCAAGGAGTTTTTGGATACGGCACAAAAAGATGCATATTACTTTTTGTGCAGATACACTGATTTTAATATAGGCGATAATAATTCTGCGGAAATTAGCGGAGACGCAGACGGTCAGTGGGCGTTCAGAAGAAATATTGAGGGCTACTTTCCCGAACTCGGAACCATAGATAAAGATCCCGGCTGGTTAAGTGCCGAGGCGGTTGAGGCGTACAAAAAATTACTTCAGTCTATCACCGATAACGGTGGCAAGGTAGAGATTGAATATGATGATTTAGAAACGAGTATACAGTATATTGCTACAGGAAGATTGACGATTGAACGAGATAAGCGCGGGGAAGCCGCTATAGAAAGACATTATGAAGATCATGATTTTACTGCTGAAAACCTTGTGAAATACAGCGGCTATGATAAATACGAGGCAAAAGAAATGATTGAAAACGGAGAAATAAGCTGAAAATCGCTGTAAATCATTCTAAGATACCGGCTTGGCTTCGCAGTCGCACTCTTTAATATCGTCAAGACAGACGGGACATTCCTCAACCCAGCATCCCCAATGATGATATTGACCTATACCTGCATTGCAATTTGAACAAGTTACGCCGTGGCTTATGTCTATGTCGCCGTAAAGAGTCTCGTCTCCTGCTTTTATGCGTTCGTATTTCTTGCCGTTAATCATAACGTGACTGAATTGTTTGCTTTCCATAATTTGTTTGATTATATATTTATTGTGAAAGTTCTTCAAGGTTATCACAAAAGAAATTAAAAATCATAAAATTGCAAAAAAGAGCCTTAGCTCTTTGGGTTGAGCCCTGTATAGTAGGAGTAATGCTAATGGAAAGGAACATATGAAAAAATTTCAAGAATACAAGCTCATTTCAAAAATGGCGGATGGGCAATATCAGCTGGTGAATATTGTGCTATCAGATAAATTTTGTGAGGAACACGAAGATGATGCAGACAGCTGCGTTTGCGGCAATGCCAAAGAAATAGTGCAAGAACTCGCCGATTACTTGGAAGTACCTATCAAAATTGTGATCAATCAGAAAGTTAAAGATGAGATGCGCGACAAAATAAATCGTGGTGCTTCGTATTCGGAAGTCCAACAATATGGCTGTTTCCCTCCAACACCTGAGGAATACATAAGCGGACATGACAGATTTAGAACAAACGAAATGAGCGACAAAGATATTAATGCTAAATTGCAGGAGATACTCAAACTTTGGGATAATTTTGAGGCGACAGAATAAGAGAATTGAAACTATTATGCATTATTGATAAAGTCAATGAAGTAAAGTAGGTGTATGCCCCAAACAACTATGATATGTGAATGTAGCACTAGGGAATAAATATCTTGCATTGAATATCAAGAATTAGATATTCAATGCAATGTCTGTAAAATCGCTCCCCATTTTCGCAAATCATCTCATGCAAAACCAATATCTGAATTGGGTTAATATTCGAAAAAAACCTTGACACTCTATATATCTAGTGATAGAATTATACTATATTACGACACAGGCAGAGCAGAGGATAATACCCGCGCCGAGCCTGTTTTCATTTGGATTTCTTTTTATATCGCAACAGTGTTTTTTTATCTTTCGAGTCTAGTGCATCAATGAATGAAGAGTCGATTGTTTTATAGAGCGAAGACATTTGTTTGCGGCTCGGGACAATTAGCTTCACGAAGCGTTTTTCTTCAATCAGGAAGCTGACCATACGCTTATAATCTCCGTCTCCTGACACGAGAATGACTTTGTCGAATTTCTCTTTTGCATAGAGTTTTTGCATTATTATAAAAACGATATCAGTATCAACATTCCCCTTTTTCTTTCCGCTCATGACTGGGGTATGTTCGCGGAAGCGGAGGAGAAAGCCTGACTTTTGAATTAGATTATAGAGATTTTGCTGTTCGGGGTCGAAAGCTCCTAAAAAGTAGTAAGCTTCTGTTACTTTGTATTTTTGCTCTAAATGAACACGAAACCGAGCAAGATCAATTTTCCATGGTGTTGCTGATTGGGTTGTTCCCAAATATAGATTTTGCGCGTCGATGAATGCTTGGTTTGCCATGGGAGTATTATAGCATACTTGAACTGGCGCATATCCCGCCGATTCCCGCGAAGAGGTCAATGGATTTGAGCGGGTTCACCACATAGCCTTGTGTTATTGTTTGCCATTATGATAATTGTACAGGGTTTGTTTGGAGGCATCAAGGTTCTTTTTGGGGCTATTGCTATTAAATTTTATGGATTTTTTAATGAAAAAGAGCCTTGGCTCTTTGGGTTGAGCCCTGTATAGTGGGAGTAAAGCTAATGGGCAATGAATTAAACAAAATTAACACAAAAGGAATAAAATGATAATCAAATTAGAACTCACAGAATCACAAGCACGGAGATTAGCCTATATATTGCAATGGGCAGACGACAAAGCTCAATTGGAAATCCTGAAAGACAAAAGGCGAGCAAATCACACAGAGCAGAATGTTATCGAATTGGCTGAAGTCTTGCGGCATGAGATCAAGAAACAGTTGGGGGATTAACAAGTAAATAACAATTGATAATGAAAAACGAAAGAGTGATAGATTTCGTGCGGGAAACAGGCTATCTGACAGCTGTATATCGCCGTGAGTGGAACGGCTATTCTGTCTATGAAGCGGTTTATGATTCAAGGGAAGACGATTATACAGAGAATCCGTGTGTCGTTTTGGTTTCGGATACGGGGGAGATTCGTTTCGCGACTCCGGAGGAAAATTCTGAGTTTCTTGATGATATTGAAAATTCTTTGAATTGGTAAATCTATAGTGATCAATTATGCAGCATGGAATAAATCCGCCCTTGACAAAATCATTCTTGTCGTGTATAATGTTCCCTATAAACAGCAATCACGGAGGTTACAAAAACAATGAATTTCGGTCAACGATTCGGTCGAAGAAACGACAATCCCGATAAAGCTGGGCATTATTCAAGTGTACATTTCAATATTAATTCCGGACACAAAGAAGATTCGTTCGACGAGCAAGTGTTCTACAAGGAACTCACAAGTATCCTTGAAATCAACGGTTGGGAAATCAGACCACCGCAATTTGTGGGCTCGGGTCCGGTAGCTTTAAAAGATGCCAACGAATTGCATTTAGGAGAAGAATTGTTTTGGGGTGAAATCGAAAATGGCGAGCGGGAAAATTTAGTCAAAATGCTTTCAACAGCAAATACATTTCAGCTTGGCGAAGTTGAAGTGAAACAGGAAATATACGATGTTAACGATGATCAAATGATAGAAATTCTCGACTCCAAGCGTGACGAGATAAAGGCTGATTTGTTGGCGGCGTTCACGACTAAAAGATGTGATCATTATAAACATGAACCGGAATATATCATTATGGATTTATCGAAGCAACATGACATATATCGCCTTAAACGCAGAAAGACAATGACAGGCGGTATAAATCCCGGCGGCGGTTGGGCTTACAACGGTGTTTGTCAGAATTACATCAAAGAGTTGTTTCAGGAACTGGTGGATAGCGGGGAAATCATTTCCGCCGAAACCAAAAACGGGATTTCGTACAGAACGGCTAAAAGTGATGAATTAAAATCATAATCATCAGATTGATTTTATAAGTGTGATTCTACGCTTTCGCTCGTTGCCTGTCATGATTAGGAACAACAGACAGCTGATAACCAAGCGTATTCATAATTGAAGTCAGCGTTTGAAGGGTCGGATTGCCGTTCTCGCTTAGGCTTGTGTATAGATGTTCACGGGTTAATCCGGTTTCATTAGCGATTTCTGCCATTCCCAATGCTTTGGCGGCATTGCCTAACGCTTTGGTGATCTGTTTGGGGTCGCCGCTTTCAAAAGCGACTTGAAGATAAGCGTCAATATCTTCAGGATTTTCTAAGAATTCAGCAGTATCCCATTTGCTGACTTTTATATTTTCGTTCATTTTAGCTCCTTTCTCAGTTGCCTTGCTTGATTAATATCTTCTTGTTGTGTAGACTTATCACCGCCGCAGAGCAGCAGAATGAACTCATTCCCTCTTTGACAGTAGTATAGCCGATACCCCGGACCGTAGTCGATTTTCTTTTCATAAACTCCGCCACCTACGGATTTGGTATTGCCCATTTTACCATCTTCCATATTATCAATGTGATTTAGGATGATGGCTTTTGCTCTTCGGTCTTTCAGTTTCTTTAGCCACTTGGCAAAGATTTCGGTTCTATCTATAATAAGCATAATTCTATTGTAATTTATAACTTACAAAAAGTCAATAGGTTTTCAAAATTTTTTATTAATCTTTCAGATCGTGTTTAATTATTAACATTTTGAAAAAACGAATTAATATCCCCTTGTAATTATATAAAGTTCGTGGTATAATGGCTACAGAAACGAGGTGATTCGCCCTGAGTTCGCATATTCCCATAAGAAAGCTGTTGCTTCCGCAAGAGAAGCACTTAAAATGGGGCTCACTCCCGAACAAACCGCGAAAATTGCCGGTCTTCCCCTCGCTGACGTGTGGAAACACTGTGACCAGTAGGAGGATTCGATTTGTAGTTAGGTTTGGGTTGATCCTTACGGGTCAGCCCTTTTTGCTAAGATAAACAAGGCTATATTTATATCATGCGGGATACAAGAAAGAAATTGTCCGATAAACTTTGACGGATTTTTAGATTGCTATTGAATATACTATCATAGTTAATAATGTTGTATAGGCAGGTGATTTTTATGGAATTCTTAGAAAAGACCCCCGCTCTGAAAAAGCAATTTGAAGCCTTATATGAAAACAGACAAAATGAAATATTGTCCGAAATACTGAAAAAAGATGAAGGGTATATAAAACTTAACAACGAACGTGCCGAGGCAAGTACGGCGTTGAGGGAAGTTCTTGATGATGAAGCGATGGAACTGTTTGAAAAATATTCAGACAGTCTATATGCTCACGAAATTTATGAGATAGATACAGTGTATAGGCAGGCTGTTCTTGACACATTAACTCTCCTTCAAGAGAACGGGATGATATAAAATCACATGAAAAAGCGAACCCTCTGATAGTTTTTTGAAAACAGGAACTATTAGTGGGTTTTCTTGTGTCGAAATATCTGTTATAATTAAATTATATGTAAGGTGTTGAGGTCAAATGAAAAGTTATGATAAACATTTTTTCACGGAAGTGGGAAAACGGATAAAGGAACGCAGGAAAGCCGAGAAAATCACTCGAGAAAAATTTGCAGTGATGATAGGGGTTTCCGGCAAGTTTATATATGAGATTGAAACAGGAGGGCGAGGAATGTCGGTTCTCATCTTGCACCGCATAAGCAAAACTCTTGATGTTTCGGTGGATTGGTTGCTTAACGGTAAAAGAGAATAGAGAATCAAGAAATTAACCATATCTATATGTACACCGTTTTCTTGTCGTACAAAGTTTCCCGGGGTGACAGTGCGCGACTGGCAGTGATGAGCGTTGTAGGTTTTCGTGTGTTTATTTCTTGGTTCTGTGATGATAGTAATGTTGCTGTCAATAAAGAAAAAAGATTCGTGCTGAGAACTCTTTTTAGCGATGATCATTGCGTAGAAGTGTTGAAAATTCTCAAGGAATTGGTTATTAGTCGGTCATGAAAATAAAATAGTGCGACTCAACAAACACGGATTAGTTACTCACTTCGAGATGATTGATATTTTCGATATCATCAAAAATTGGGCTGTATGATGATGAACCCAACACAAGTAAAAGATTAACGAAAGTTCGCAAACTTGGAACTCTGTTTCCATTTTCTATTTGTGCAATGTAGCCTTGTTCTGTATTGGCTAATTCTGCTAATTTTTCTCTAGATAATCCCTGCTTGTTGCGTTCTTCCTTGAGTCTTTGTCCAAGGCAAGAAATCCATTTTTCATATTTATCCATTTTTATGTTCCCCACTTTTTCAAATCGCTATTTATAAAAATCATCCCCTGTTAATCTATATAGATTTTTCCCAAGTTTATAACCTTTATTCTCATTCAGAAATTAATCGAAAAAAACAAGTTAGAAAGGAATTATGATTATGTTTAGCAGACCAAGAATTTTATTGGCTTGTAATCGCGAAGGAAAGACTTTTACAAAGGAATTAAAAGTTTTATTACGGGATTGGGCCGATGCAGATATTTGGAGTGGAATTTTCGATCTATCGGAAATAACTCTATCAGCTTTAGAGAGCAGACTTCCGAAGTTAGATTTATGTGTTTTTTTATGGATTTCAGATTTGAAAGGCTCTGAAATCGAATTACAAAAAGCAAAAGACAGTTTGAACTTTGAACTTGGTTTCTCACGGAAATTTTTAGATAAGAATAATATCCTTATTGTTGCTGAAAATGATTCCAGTATAATTTCTGAAGTAGTGTCGGATTTAGAAAGTGTAGCTTTTTCAATTTTTGAAAAACCAATATCAACTGAATTAATCTCCAATAACATAAAAGAACATTTTCATAAAAATGTTCTTGCACCACCAATTGAAAGGGATATTCATCCAAAACCAGTTTTACCAAAAATGATTCGTCGTAGTAACTATTATGATTTTGGTGATAACAGCCAACCTATCGCAAGGTATTCTTTCCCCAAAAAGTATAGTTCGACTAACGAAGAATATGAATTCGCCTTAATTGAATTAGAGGGAAAAGTATATATTTCCGACCAAGGAAGAACGATAAAAATGTTAGATAAATTGTTTGAATTAAAAGAGCCAGACGTAAGAAAAAATATAGATGCAATTGTAAAAAGATGCGATGTTATTAAATTCGGCGATGAGCTTCGAATAGAAATCAAAAGTTGGAAGGATAATCCTAAACTCGAAAATGATGAAGTATATGAAAAGGTTTATAGATTGTTTTCGTGTGTCGTATTTATGGACACTATGCAGATATTTTATGTTTAGCATCTTTAGTTAAACCAATTTTAAGGAGAGCAGTATGCACCTATTAGATATAGATTTAAAATTAAATATGAATGATATAAAAGATTGGATAGATTTATATGAATTTTGTAGTGATATCAAGTTTAGTTATAAGTCTGTTTACAATCACCGTGATGATATTATTCCGTTCGTTGGTGCAGGCCTTTCTGCGTTTGTGTATCCGACTTGGTTAGACGCTTTGAGAAGTTTATCGTCTGAATTGTCAAAACAAAAACGCGATGAAATAGAGGATATGATTATTTCTTTCGCAAAGCGAAAAACGAGTGATGAAATTGAAGCCTCAGGCGAAAAGCCAATTAGCATATATAGCATTTCAGAAGTTATTGAAAAAGAATTGAGAACTGCAAATCTTTGCGAACGTCTTAGTGAAATATTCGATGCTAAAAAAATTGATTACAATGTTTTAATCTCTTTGGGTCAATTCCCCGCCGCTCTGCGGCGAATTTAGAATCTCGGTATGCTTTTCAAACTTTTTGAACATCAAAAAAGGAACAAAAGGCAACAAAATATG
>Ga0082212_10002101_pt1 | contig 29302 bp, 24 predicted proteins | sample TergutNt197P3_FD_71548 | JGI IMG/M metagenome (GOLD analysis project Ga0082212, IMG submission 71548) | Neocapritermes taracua P3 segment gut microbial communities from Petit-Saut dam, French Guiana - Nt197 P3 | ecosystem: Host-associated > Arthropoda: Insects > Digestive system > Gut ...
CCTATACCGCGTCCCGTTGCGCCTTTCAGCTTGAACTGCGCGATAAGCTCTTCAAGTATACTCGACTGTCCGCTCATTTCCTCGCTTGCCGCCGCGCTCTCTTCCGCTGTCGCGCTGTTCTGTTGAACAACTTGCGCCACTTGGTCGATACCATGGTTAATTTGCGTAATTCCCGCAGACTGCTCTTCTGAAGACTGTGCAATATCGGACACTATCTGACTGCTCTCATTAATACCGCTGACAATCTCCGCGAGACTTGCGGCAGTTTCACCCGCGATACGAGTTCCAAGCTCCGCTTTCTCCATCGAGTTGGCGATAAGTCCGCCCGTATCTCTGGCGGCATCCGCGCTCTTCGCGGCGAGACTGCGAACCTCTTCCGCGACAACGGCGAAACCCTTACCGTGTTGTCCCGCTCTTGCCGCTTCAACAGCGGCGTTCAATGCTAGGATGTTCGTCTGGAACGCTATATCGTCAATAACTTTGATAACTTTTTGGATACTCTGACTGGCGGTGTTGATTTCTTTCACGGCGGTCGTCATTTCGTCCATCTGACGGCTGCCTTTTTCGGCGTTACTCTTGATTGTGTTGGCGAGTTTCGCGGCTTTATCGGCCTTCTCAGCGTTCTCTTTTGTCTTATGCGCGATTTCGGTGATGGATGCCGAGAGTTCCTGCACGGAAGCCGCCTGTTGTGTCGAACCCTGCGCCAACGCTTGCGCGCCGTCCGCGATTTGCTTCGAGCCTGTGGAGACTTGCGCGGTTGACTGGTTGATTTCACCGAACATACTATTGAGATTGTCGGTCATCTTTTTCAGTGATACACCCATTATGTCCTTTTCTGAGAGCAACCCAATATTAGCGGTCAAATCACCGCTCGCAACGGTTTCAAGTTCTTTCGCAACGTTTGAAACGTGCTGGACAAATCCGGCGGCACCGTTTATTGTATCTCCGATTTCATCTTTGGTCTGAGAATATTCCCCGATAAGCCGTTCATCCTCGGGAGTTAGTGAAATGTCGCCCGTAGCACCCGCTTTCTTCATGAACGCGGAAAGAACAATCAGAGGCTTGGAGAAAATAGCGGCGATATACAGTGCGATAATCACAGCGATAATCAAAACCGCAATGGCAATTCCGCCCACAATATACGTAGTATTACGCGCCTGCGCCTGTGCGTCTGATTTCTGCGCTTGCACCGAAGTGGCGACCGCGTTAATCATCGCATCGGAAGCATCGGCGAGTTCATTCATTAACGCCGCTCCCGCCGACATGACCGTAATAGTCGTGTCGTGGTCATCGTTAAGCGATGCGTCTCTGGTCGGCAGCAGTGTTTCCTTCCAGTAACCTTCGAGCAGTGAACGGAGATTCTGGGTCTGCGCGAGTCTGCTGTCACGGCCGGCCTTATCATTTGTTAAGTTTGGATTGGTGTTTACGAGATCATCGTAGTTCTTCAACGATGCTTCGGCACGTCCATAGGCTTCCTGTGCCTGTTGGAAATACCCGTCAATAAGTTCATGCCTGCCGGTTGGCGCGAACGTCGACATGGTTGACCCCAAGCGGCGTATGTCGTTCACTGCCATGGCAAATTCCTGAATATCGCTCTTCGCTATAACGGAAAAATCGAGAACGACATTATACGCGGTGTCAATGCTGTTCTGCTGAATGATGGAAAATACGGAAAGGAACGCGGTCAGTGCGATGACTACCCCGAAGGCAAAAATCATTTTTGCCTTAACCTTGAGATTCTTGAACCATGCCATAATAGTTCCTCCTATATAATGATGTTTGTTCGCATATAAATTAGGATAGCTCGCTCAGAATATCGGCGTTGAAAATCAAAACGGTGCTGTCTGACTTTTCGCGTCTGGCAACTCTGCTTACATATCTTGACGACAGAGCCCCTTCGGTTTTGTCAACAACGCCGTCTTCAAAACGGGTTATATACTCAACCGAAACGATTTGATCCACAATCACGCCGCGTTTAATTCCCTCTGTCTCTATAACGACCATCATATAACGGTCGTCATGACTGTCCGATTTTGCGGATAGATAATCTCCCACGCCGAACAGGGCGCGTAAATCAAGCAGTTCAATCATATTGCCGCGCGACCGGGTAATTCCCGGGCAGTGGTGCTGGGCATCGACTATCGGTGTGATTTCGCCGACAATCTCGATTGACAGCACGTACTTACTGTTGATTCCGTATTCCGTGCCGTCAAGCGCGAACACAATCCAAGGATATTCCGCTTCTGAACGCTCCATACCGCTGTCATCGCCTAAAAATCCTGTTTCCATATTCAAGTCTTTTTCGGGGTTTTTAACTTCGGCACTCATGTTATACCCTCCTAGTTAATTTACATTATATTTTCCGCCGCATAACGTAAAATTGCCAAACGCTCTGCGGGGAAAATCAAGTATGCAGACATAGTAACACAAATTTTGGTAAATTGCAACAGCAATTTTTGAAAAATTACAGAACTGTCAGCATATTTATCATTTGACTTTATGTTACTATTATACAAAGCAAGTATAGCACTAATTTCCATAATAATCAAGTACTGGATTATGTGTTTGTCCTGCGTTCAAAGGTTGACAATTTTTCCAAATTATGCTACAATACGCCTCGCAAGAGGGTGTTGGTCTCCGGTTACGCCGCCTTTTTCTCTCCCCGCAGATTCTGTGTGGAGAAGGGAGGTGGTTGCTGTTGGTGAAAAAGCTGATTCGCTTTGCTGTCTGCGCGATATTCGTGCTGTGGCTCTTGGTGATTTTAGCTCCAAACGCAATGTAGCCGCCCTCCCCTGCTAAAGTTGGCGGCTACATACAGTTTGCTGATTCTTGGCGGCGTGTCGGTTTCCGGCACGCTCTTGCACTATTATTCTACCACCACCTTTTCGCTTTGTCAATATAAATATTTTTAACGTCAAACCTAAAAATTCCCTAATTTTGAAAAAACTATTGACAAAGGAAAAAACATGATATAAAATGCCGTTGTAACTAATTTGTAATCATATTGTAATTATCTCTTTTTGGGAGAGGTGCAAATGGCACAGGGCGTATTAGGACGTAAGAATCTAAACGGTCAATTTATAAATCCCGCGGCGCGTTCGGTATCCGATGCGCTTAGAGCGGGGCGTTATCAGGCTTGGGCGCGTGCGCGAACCATGGCGTTTAACCGCTCGTTTGTCTATCCCGCCGCCGCGTTCCGTCTGTGGGTAGTATCGGCTTCCGAGCCTGTTTTGTATAAACTTTGGCGTTTGTGCGCCGCCTTGGCGGGATTCTTGTTAATTATCGCAAACAGCGTTGCGCTGTATGTTTCGGGCTTGGCGTTCGGCGCGCGGGCGCGTACCCAGTCGGTACGCGCGGCGGCTTTCAAGAGGGCGCAGTCGGCTCTCGTGTTGGCGGGATTGTCGGTAGTTGTGTTTACCTACGGCTTTTACGGCATGGGGCTTGAAGTGTTCATAGACGGCGAATCTCTTGGCTATGTCAACAGTCAGGAGCAGTTTGAACGCGCCGTTACCTCCGTATCGGCGCAGGCCTCTGAGATACTGAACGTGCCGTTCTCTATTTCAACGAACGCCACGTTCCGCTATTCGCTCGTCAGCCGCAGTAAGGTGTTTAACGGGCGCGAAGTTGAAAATATGCTGTTTTCACGCATACCCGAACTGAAAACCATGGATGTTCTGATGATAGACGGCGAAGCCGTTGCCGGCGTTGAGCAGAGGGGGATTATTTCCGAAAAACTCGATGCTATGCTTACGGAACATCTATTAAATTATGACAGTGTCGGTTTTGCCGCCGATGTAAGCGTTGTGCGCCGGATTGCTCCCGTGTCGATTGAAATCACGGCAGACGGGCTTGACGGCATCCTTTATTCCGAACTGAATCAAGCGGTCACGGTTTTCGCGGAAGAAGGGGCGGACGTTGAGGAGTTTGCCATGCTCTACGGCATGACCGCCGCCAGATTGTTTGAAATGAACCCCGATATTGAAGACATCTCCGAGCAGACGCTGACTATCAGCCACGAAAAACCTCTGCTTCAAATAATATCGCGCCGTGAAGAGGTTTATACGGAAACCGTGTATTATGAAACGGAATATGTAGCCGACCCGAATATGTACACGACAAGCACGCGCGTTGTCACCGAGGGCGCGGACGGTTACAATACCATCACCGCCGATGTTGGTTATACCGATGGGCGTGAGGTCAGTAGGGATATTACTCTGGTTTTGCATACCGTTGAGCCGGTAACGGAGGTTATCGCCACAGGAACGATGACCCCGCCGACATTCATTCGCCCGTTCTACGGAAAGGTATCCTCGAATTACGGCATGAGAAAACTGTTCGGAAGAACGTCAATGCACACGGGCGTTGACTTCGCGGGTAAGATAGGGTCTCCGATAGTAGCAAGCTCCGATGGGACGGTTAAGTTTGTCGGTACGAAAACGGGGTACGGATTATGTATAATTATCAAGCACGCCGATGGTATAGAGACGCTTTACGGGCATAACAGCTCGAACTTGGTAAAAGTGGGCGACAAGGTCAAGCAGGGCGATTTAATTGCCAGAGTGGGCAACACCGGGCGTTCGACCGGCCCTCACGTACACTTTGAAATTATCGTAAACGGCAAAACAGTCAACCCCTTCAATTATCTCAAGTAGGGGACAATTAAAGAATAACGCTCCTCCTTTTGGGAAAACTATTCCAAAAAGGAGGAGTTTTTTATGGACGCTATAACCCCGATAACCTCAGGAATAACGGGAACGCCATCGCCCGAAAGACAGTCACTGCAGGGGCAGTCCGGCTTGGATGCCGCCCGCCGTTCATCGCCCGATTTCGCGAGTATGCTGACCGAATCGTCCGCCCAACTCGCGCCCGACCCGCGCGAAGCGGCGGATCGAGCTACCCGTCAGAACCTTCTGAGTCAAACGGCGGCAATGAATGTGCTGGCGGCACATTCATCAACATCGTTCAATCCAGCGATTATAAGCTATGCGTCGCAGCTGGCGAATCAAGTAAATCTTGAGAGTAATATGCCGCCGCACAGACCGCTGAGGCAAAATTTCGGCGACCGTTTTTCAGAGCGCGACAGTGACGATGCCCAATCGCGCATACCGCCGATTAACGAGGCAAAGAGCGGCCCGGTGGTTTTATAAATGTTACGATTTTCTTCACTGTCTGAAAAAGCCGCCGTCCGCGTTGCTTCGTTCGCCATTGCGGGGGTTGCCGTCTTGTCGGGCTTCTGTTATATGGGCTGGCGGGAGGCGGCGGAATACCGCCGTAGTGTTGAATACTCCTATCAAAGCGCGTTTCAGAATCTTGCAGATAGTGTCGCCGATATTGATGCCGCGCTGCAAAAGAGCGTCTACGCTCGCGGGGCGGAGCTTGCCGCCGCGCTGTCGGGTGAGATTTCGCGCAGGGCTTTCTCGGCTCAGACAGACATCGGCGCATTGCCAGACCTTATGCTTGAGGACACGGCGAGATTTCTGGCGCAGGTCGGCGATTACGCCTATAATCTGAACAGGCAGACGGCATTCGGTGTCCCGCTTACTGATACGCAGACAGAGGAAATCCGCCGCCTTGGAGAGGCGGCGGCGCAACTATCCGCCGCCCTTTGCCGTATTCAAACCGTTGCGCGTGAAGAGGGGATAAACATAGGGCGGCTGCTTGCGGACACCAAGAACGATAAAGGCGGTTTTTCACAGACCATCGACCAAACGGAGAGTATGCTGCGCGAACTGCCCGCCCTAATATACGAGGGGCAGTTCTCCGACCATGTCGCTTGGCGCGAACCGCTGTTTATTGAGAACGGTATTGAACTTGAGCGGAATGAGGCGGCATCCCGTGCCGCCGATTATCTCGACATACAGCCCGCGCTGCTGCAGCCTATGGGAGAAGTTGGCGGCACGATTCCGTCATATCGCTTCAGGGCGTTTGTAGACGGCGGCGAAATAGCTGTCGCTATAACAAAGCGCGGCGGGCATTGCCTGTCGCTTACAAACTCCAGACCGATAGGCGATCCGAAGGTCACTTTTGACGAAGCTATAAAGATTGCGAAAGAGTATCTCACCGCGAGGGGTTTTGACGGGATGAAGGAAACTCACTACACGCGGGCGGGAAATATGCTGATTATTGATTTCGCTTACAGATTTGACGGCGTGACGTATTACCCTGATATAATCAAGGTGGGTATCGCGCTCGACAACGGCAAAGTCTGCGCGTTTGAAAGTTCCGCGTACATTATGAACCATCACTACCGCAGGCTTCCCGAGCCTGTGTTTACGGTAAACGAGGCGATGTACGCGATTGCCGAGGGATTATTCGTGTCAAGCGCGGAAATTTGTGTAATATCTAATGAAGGACGCGGCGAAATGTTCTGTTACGCCTATACGTGCGTTGACGGCGACAGCCGCACGTTTCTGATTTATGTAAACGCGATGACAGGGTATGAGGAGAACATCTTAATAGTTCTCGAAGATGAGAACGGCACGTATGCAATATGAGAAAAATCGGGAAATTTTCACGTATCGTTTGTTAGGGTATCATCGTTTAACGTCCGTTTTAGCTTGAAACCCCTTAGGTGCATAGAATGTCATAATATGGGATTGCAACGATTTGTGATATTAGCGAAAACATATTGACATGATAACCCACATAAGATACTATATATATTGCACCGATAAACGGGATGCGCTATAACTGGGGGTATTACAAATGACGGCTGCGGGTTTGAGGATTAAACAAATCAAGAAAAGGGACGGGCGTTATGTCAACTTCGACATCGAGAAAATCACCGATGCCATAGAAAAAGCGTTTAAGGCTACCGCGGAGGAATATGATTTTGCCGTTCCGCAAAGTCTTTCGGAGCAGGTTTGCGGTATACTTGCCGAAGAGATAGCGGAGTCTCCCGAAATCGAGCACATTCAAGACACCGTTGAACGTGTGCTTATAAAGAACGGCTATGCTCACACAGCGAAGTCCTATATACTGTACCGCGCGAAACGCAGTCAGGCGCGTGAGATGAACACGCGGCTTATGAAAGTGTATGAGGATTTGACCTTCAAGGATTCCCGCGACTCGAACCTCAAACGCGAGAACGCGAACATCGACTGCGACACCGCCATGGGTACAATGCTCAGATACGGCTCAGAGGGCGCGAAGCAGTTTAACGAGATGTTCGTCCTCGACCCCAAACACATAGAAGCGCACAAGAGCGGCGATATACATATACACGACTTGGACTTTTTTACCCTAACTACCACCTGCTGCCAAATAGACCTGTTAAAACTTTTTGACGGCGGCTTCTGCACGGGTCACGGAACTCTGCGCGAGCCGAACCATATCGCCAGCTATGCCGCTCTCGCCTGTATAGCCGTTCAAGCCAACCAGAACGACCAGCACGGCGGTCAGAGTATCGGTAACTTTGATTACGGTCTCGCGCCGGGCGTTGCAAAGACTTATGTGCATATGTACCGCGACAACATAAAACGCGCGTTGTCTCTTCTGCACGGGCTTGAGGACGTTGACATAAAATGGCCGAAAGATATAGTACCCACACTTTCAAATAATAACGGTTACACCGAGCGTGAAAAAGAGCTTCTCAAAGAGTTCATTCCCGATGGTGAAATAGAGCGCGTTCAAGATTTCGCTCGCCGCCACGCCGACAAAGAGACGGACAGGGCGACATATAAAGCGATGGTGGCGTTGGTTCATAACCTTAACACAATGCACTCCCGCGCGGGAGCGCAAACGCCGTTCTCGTCTATCAATTACGGATGCGACACATCACCCGAGGGGCGCATGGTTACAAAAAACGTCCTGCTTGCAACAAAGGCTGGGCTTGGATTTGGCGAAACCTCCATTTTCCCCATACAGATATTCAGGGTAAAAGAGGGAGTAAGTTACAATCAAGACGACCCCAATTACGATTTGTTCAGGCTCGCGTGCGAGGTATCCGCAAAGCGGCTGTTCCCGAATTTCTCATTCCTCGACGCGCCGTTTAACCTAAAATTCTACAGAGAAGACGACCCCGATACACAGGTTGCCTATATGGGCTGCCGGACGCGCGTTATCGCCAACGCGCACGACCCGTCACGTCAGACCACAAGCGGGCGCGGCAACCTCTCGTTTACTTCGGTAAATCTGCCGAGACTGGGCATCAGAGCCAAAGGCGACATAGGGCGGTTTTTCAAATCACTGGACGAAATAATGAATCTTGTCATTGAGCAGCTGCTCGCGCGATATAAAATACAGGCGCAGAAGCGCGTTAAAAACTTCCCGTTCTTGATGGGAGAGGGTGTTTGGAAAGATTCGGAAACACTGTCGTGGGATGACGAAGTGGGCGAGGTTCTCAAACACGGAACACTGAGTATGGGATTTATCGGGCTTGCGGAGACGCTGACGGCATTGATTGGCAAACATCACGGCGAGAGTGATGAAGCTCAGAAACTGGGGCTTGAGATAATCCGCCATATGCGCCGCCGCTGTGACGAGTTCACCGAACGCTACAAGATGAATATCACACTGCTGGCAACTCCGGCGGAGGGGCTTTCCGGCAGTTTTATCGGGCGCGATAAAAAGCTGTTCGGGACTATACCCGGGGTCACCGACAAGGATTATTATACAAACAGTTTCCACATACCAGTTAACTTCAAAATAACGGCGTATGACAAGATTAAGCTCGAAGCACCCTATCACGACCCGACAAACGCCGGACATATAACATATGTTGAACTGGACGGCGCGCCGGCGCATAATATCGATGCTTTTGAGAGCCTCATACGCGCCATGCATGACGCGGGTGTCGGTTACGGCTCTATCAACCACCCACTCGACCGCGACCCCGTATGCGGATATTCGGGCGTAATTGTTGACAGATGCCCCGGCTGCGGGCGTTATGAGCATGAAGATGTGCCGTTCGAGCGGATTCGCCGCATTACGGGCTACTTGGGGGCGTTGAGCAAGTTTAACGACGCGAAACGCGCCGAGGTGCGTGACAGGCTAAGACACCGTTAAAAAATGGACGGTTTGAAACTGCGCGTCTGCGATTTGATTCAAGATTCTATTGTTGACGGTATCGGATTAAGATTTGTCGTTTTCTTGCAGGGTTGTGAGTTGAACTGCCCGGATTGCCACAATCCGCAGACCCACGACCTGAACGGCGGTTATCTTATAACCATTGAAGAACTCCTTGAGCAGATAGATAAAAACCCCCTTTTAAGGGGTGTCACCATATCGGGCGGCGAGCCTTTCTTACAGGCTGAAAACGCCGCTGTTTTGGCGCGTTTTGTGCGTGAGCGCGGGCTTGACGTGTGGTGCTGGACGGGCAAAACATGGGAGGAACTTACAAAACCGGACGCGCCGCCGGAGTGGGGGCTTCTGTTGGAGCAAGCCGACATTCTGGTTGACGGTCCGTATGTCACGGAAAAGCGCACTCTGGCGTTACCGTGGCGCGGCAGCAGCAATCAGCGCGTCATTGACGCGCAAGCGAGCTTGGAATCGGGGAAAGTTGTGAAGTTTTTGTAACGCCTCCTATTCTGTCGGAGTATTGTCAGATTATAAAGGAGTGTTGTTCTTGAAAATTGAAACAGGCGAATCACTTATTTATTCATGGCTTCGACACGAAAAGCTATGTCAGATAGCGCAGTTAAACTGGAAACCATCTCAATATTGGAATATAGATAATTATAATGATTTACAAACACTCTTTGAGAAGTTTGACCTGTACTACAAGGATAAATACGGGTATGATATTTTCAAAGGCTGTTCGTTAGAGCAACTATTGAAACAAGCAGAAATTGATGTTGTTGGTATCGCCTTTTCAGAATCAGCGCAAAGCATTTACGCTGTTGATGTGGCATATCACGCGGCGGGAATGAATTACGGGGACAAGGATAAAACTATAACCAAAATAATTCAAAAGTGCATACGCACAGTTTTATGTCTGCTTGGGTTTTTTAGTATGGCAACCGGAGAAATTATTTTTGCTTCGCCCAAAATCAATCCTTCTATTGAAAAAGAACTGAACCCCATGTTAGATGAGCTGACAAATCTCGTTAAAAATCTCGGACTGGAATACTCTGTATTGTTATATTGCAACGAAGCCTTTTTCTCTGATATTATGCAACCCATAATAGTGAAAGGTACAAAAATAGCGGATACATCAGAATTATTTTTACGCAGCGTTCAGATGTACCAAATGTTTGCTCAATCCACGAAATCTTCCGCTCTTGCATACGGAGTAAGGACAGAAAAGCCGCAACGCGCAATGGCGAAAACAAACACAGTTTACGGTGATGGAAAAGCTATTGACAGAATCCCCAAATGGGCGGCGAATCCGGATCAAAACAATTATAGAATAATAAGAGCGTTCTTTCAATTATTGAATGAATACGGAAGAGTTAACAGACCGGCACTTGAAGAACGGTGTCAAAGTGAACAATCACACCCCGATGTCTATGTTAAAGATTTCAGAGGAAACTTTGCTTCTATGAAAACAGACAAGGGAAATAGTCATGGAAAAGTATTTATAGATGATGGTTACAACATAACTATCTGGGATGATGTGATTAACGTTTTAGAAAAGTATTACAACCTTTTCTTAGGCTAGGAAAAATGTCATTAAAACGCTGTAGGGGCGGTCATTGGCCGCCCGCATACTATCAAACAACACATATTTCATCTGAAATGGCAGGAAATTTCAAATTTTACGGGCGGATGGCAATCCGCCCGTGTTCTTTCAAGCATTTTCGGGACGATTGCCATCGTCCCCTACCCAAACATACTAATCTGCATACTTTCCGGCAAATCTCCCAACGCGCCCGAGGCTTTCAGCGTTTCAATGTGTGTCTTGTTCAACGCGCCGCAGCGAGCGGAGAGCTCATCCATTGACAGAAACGGTGCTTTTTCCCGCTCGCGTACAATGTCCGCGGCGGCTTTCTCACCCAATCCGGGCTGTGCCAAAAACGGAAGGCGCAGCCCCTTTTGCGTCACCTTAAACTTGAAAGCATCGGATTCCCACAGGTCGATAGGCTCAAACTCAAATCCGCGCGTGTTAAACTCATAGCAGACCTCAAGCATTGTCAGCTTGTCCTCGTCACCCTGCGTGAGATTGCTCTGCTTGAACATCTCTTGCAATTTCGCCTTTATCCGTTCCGCGCCCAACGTCATTAACTTAGAATCCAAAACGGCGGAGCGTATCGAAAAATACGCGCTGTAATACTCCTTGGGGTAGTTGACCTTAAACCACGCGATACGGAACGCCGACATGACATACGCCACCGCGTGAGCCTTGGGGAACATATATTTTATCTTTTTGCACGAATCTATGTACCACTGCGGTATCCTGTGGCGTATCATGTTCTGCTCCCACTCCGGTTTCAAGCCCTTTCCCTTTCTGACGCTCTCGGAGATGGTAAACGCCTCGCGCCTGTCTATGCCCATATTGGACAGATAGAGCGTTATGTCATCGCGCGCGCATATGACCTCTTTGAGTGTCGCCACTTTCTTTGACACGAGGTCGGCGGCGTTGCCCAACCACACATCCGTGCCGTGTGACAGACCCGAGATACGCACAAGCTCGTCAAAAGTCGTGGGTTTTGTCCGCACAAGCATTTCACGCACAAACCGCGTTCCGAACTCCGGCACATCACACGCTCCGGTCACTCCTAAAATATCATCGTTCTCAAATCCTAAGATTTTACTCGACAGGAAAATACTCATTGTGTCCGGGTCGCCGAGGTCGATACTTGACGGGTCTACGCCCGTCATGTCCGCGAGATGTTTGAGCATTGTCGGGTCGTCATGCCCGAGAATGTCGAGCTTTATCAGGTTGTCCTCCAATGCGTGATAGTCAAAATGCGTTGTTATAACGCCGCTTTCGCGCTTGTTGGCGGGATATTGAACAGGCGTGAACTCGTTGATGTTATTACCGTCCGGTATGACCACCATTCCGCCGGGGTGCTGTCCGGTAGTGCGGCGCACGCCCTCACAGCCCTTGGCGAGCCTGTTTATTTCGGCGGGCGGCAGCGCGATTCCCTTGCTCTCCGTGTACTTCAGCGCAAATCCGACCGCTGTTTTATTGGCAACGGTCGCAATCGTTCCGGCGCGGTAGACATTGCGCTCGCCGAACATTTCAAATGTCTGGCGGTGCGCCTTTTCCTGATATTCTCCGGAGAAGTTCAAATCTATATCAGGCTGTTTGTCGGCATCGAAGCCCAAAAACGTGGCAAAAGGTATATCAAAACCATCGCGGTGTGTCTCCGCGCCGCATATCGGGCAATTTCTCTTGGGCATATCAACGCCGCAGGCGGCTTCCGGGTTCTCAGGGAACTCGTTCCACTTGCAAGAGGGACAGCGGTAATGCGGCGGCAGGGCGTTAACCTCCGTTATCCCCGACAGGAACGCAATAATCGAAGAACCGACCGAACCGCGCGAACCCACCGGATAACCCGCCTCCATAGATTTGGCGACAAGTTTTCGCGCGGCGATGTAAATCGCTTCATAGCCGCCGCTAATTATAGGCTCAAGCTCCAACTTCATCCTGTGCGCTATATGCTCCGGCACGGGGTCGCCGTACAGTTCCCTCGCGCGTTCATCGGACAGGCGGCGCAGTTCGTCCGCCGCTCCCTCGATGCGCGGCGGAAAGAATTTCCCCTTCATCACGGGCTGTACGGTTTCGCACATATCGGCGATTAGGTTCGTGTTCGTAACCACAACCTCAAACGCTTTTTCCTCGCCCAAATAGGCGAACTCCTCGAGCATTTCTTCTGTGGTTCTGAAAAACAGCGGCAGAGGGCGGTCGGTGTCCATGCCCTTTGACGCGAGCAGAACGGAGCGGTATATCTCATCGCCCGGGTCAAGGAAGTGCGCGTCACCCGTTGCGACGACAGGGATACCCGTCATCGCGCCAACGTGTAAGATGGTGCGGTTAAAGTCGCGCAGACCCTCCTCGTCCTTCGCCGCGCCTTTGTCGATTAAAAACAGATTGTTGCAGATGGGCATTATTTCCAAATAATCATAAAACTCGGCGATTTTCTTTAGTTCCTCCATGGGCTTCCAGTCAACAACCGCCGAGAACAGCTCGCCCGCTTCGCAGGCCGAGCCGACAAGCAGCCCTTCGCGCCGTTTCTCCAAGTCCGCGCGTGAGATTGTCGGGTGATAGTAAAAACCGTCCAAGTGCGCCTTTGATACCAGTTCGTACAGGTTTCGCAGTCCCGCCGCGTTTTTAACCAGAAGCGTGATATGTTGGCTCTGTTTGCCGCGTTCGCGCAGTTTTTCCCTGTCGTCTACCAAGTATGCCTCACAGCCGTAAAGCACCTTGAACTCACCGTCTTTGATATGCTTAAACCGCGCGTTCATAGTGTCGGGAAAAGCATGGACAACGCCGTGGTCGGTAACGGCAACGGCCTTATATCCCCATTCGGCACAGCGTTTCATCAGTTTGCTGACATCCGTAAGCCCGTCCATTTCTGACATATTCGTGTGCAAGTGCAGTTCAACGCGCTTCTTCGGCGCGTTGTCAACGCGCGTTTTGGAGAGTTCGTGATATATGATGGCATCGGGGGTGAGCGACTGCTCCTCCTTATCGTTGAAAACATCCCACACCATACCGCCTTTAACGGCAAGCTCCATACCGGGCTTGATTCCCTTAATAGCTGTCAAGTCCTTTTTCTTTTTGCCGTAACCGTCGCGGTTGCTGAAAAAGTGTTTTATTCTGACAGACGATGTGCCGTCTGTCATATCGAAACTCAGCCTGTAACCGCTGCGTGTCTCGGCGGAATCCGCCGCGAACACCGTACCCGCAACACACACCTTTTCGCTGTCGCCGCTTATATCACGCATGGGGATGGGTTCGGGCTTAAACGCCGCGCCGTACAGGACAGTATTGACGGAGGGTTGGGGCAGTTTTTCCTTTGCTTCGCGCAGTTTTTGCTCTTTGAGTTCTTCGTAAGAGATTTCGGGTACGGCAGGAGGGATGGGGGTTTCGGGCGGGACGATGTGGTTTTTAGACGGGACGCACAGGGGTGCGTCCCCTACGATAATTATAACAACATCGGATACCTTGTACGCTGTTTTTATCGCGGCGCGGAGGGGTTCTGTGTCCTGACCGTTCGTGCCGTTAAGTGTCAGCGTGAGCGTATTGCTTTCGGGGTCGTGAACAAGCCCCGCCACCGCGCAATCCGCAAACGGGGCGGTTATATCTTCGGGAAGAGCGGAGAAAACTTGGAGGAATGGTTTCATGGTTCTGTCTCCAATTACAAATCGAATAGGTCAGATTTAACTATTGCTCTCATGGTAATTCCCTCTTTACTAAAAGTTGTAGTGTGAAGATGTTTTATCCAGCTTAACCTAATGCTATTTGCCACTAAGTCGCTTTACATTTTTTTCGAAAATAAATACTACTATTATTGAAACTGCAATCAACAATCCCGACGATAGAACAGTCCCAAACAATGAATCTGAGTATTCAAAAAGCGTTCCTGAAACCGCGTTGCTCATAGTGTGGAAAAGAACGCAAAGGAAAACATTTTTTGTTATTCTCATTATAGCACCGAGCGCGAACGATAAACCGATGCAGGATATTGTAAACAACCCAAACCATGAAAGAGATTCAATTCGTCCTTGAGTTAGAAACACCGGAATATGCCAAACCGCCCAAATTAAACCAACAATGAGGGATGACAAAATTAGTCCGAATTTCTTATTTAACTCCGGACGCAACACATAGCTCCAGCCAATTTCCTCAATTCCGCCGCCTATTAAAACAAGGGGGATCAATGCGAAAAACATATAAAATGGTTTTGCCTCATCCAAGCCTGTTATGATAGCTAGAGGTAAATAATAAACGATGATTAACATTACTACGAGCAAATAAAAGCGCAATGGACATTTGAATGAAAATGCGGTTTTGAGCCATTCCTTAATCCCATTAACCTCATTTTTTCTCTTTAACACTATGTAAGAAGCAATAGTCGGTGAAAACGCACAGAGCGCAACAAAAATATAAAGCCATGACGCATTTTCTATATTAAATCCGAATAACCCGAAAATGGTACATATACCCCATGTAACAACCGCTATCAGAAATGTCAGCGCAAGAAACGGCACTGTAGTTTTCTTTCTCAAAGTATTTCCCCCTTATGTTACTTAATATTAATTTCCTATTTCTGCGCCGTTATATTTGGACGAAGCACTCTTCACAACAACACTCCTAAAATGCCTCTATGAACTCCAAAACAGCCCTCAACGGGTCATCGCACTTACCTATAATTTCGCCTTTTTCAAACAGCACAAACCCGTCAGAGCCGGCGGCAACGCCTATATCGGCGTGACGCGCCTCACCCGGACCGTTTACGCCGCAGCCCATTACGGCAACCGTCAGAGACTTCTCAACACCCTCAAGCCGGCGTTCGAGTTCTTCGGCAAGCCCGATTACATCGGCGCGGCAGCGTCCGCAAGTCGGGCATGAGATAATCTCAACGCCGCCGCGCCTTAATCCCAACGCGCGGAGAAGCGACTTCGCGGCTCGAACTTCCTCCACAGGGTCGGCGGTGAGCGATACGCGCACGGTGTCGCCTATGTCATCGAGCAGTAACGCGCCGATTGCGGCGGCGGACTTTATAATGCCGTTGTACGGCGTTCCCGCCTCTGTCAGCCCGAGGTGAAACGGATAGGCACAGCGTGACCGCGCAAGCCTGTTGGCGGCAACGGTATCTGCGACATTGGATGCCTTGAACGACAAGACAATGTCAGAAAAACCATAATTCTCAAACATTTCGGCTTGTTCAAGCCCCGACGCAACGAGAGCTTCGGGTGTCGCGCCGCCGAATCGGTTTAAGATACTCTTTGAGAGCGAGCCGCCGTTAACGCCGATGCGGATAGGTATTCCCCGAGCGCGGCAAGCGTCCGCTACGGCTTTAATATGTTCCGATTTTGCGAGATTGCCGGGATTTACGCGGATTTTATCAACACCCGCGTCCGCCGCAATGAGCGCGAGTTTATGGTCGAAATGAATGTCGGCAACGAGCGGCATATCCGTCTGCTTTCTGATTTCATAGAGCGCGAGAGCGGCTTTTTCATCGGGAACGGCAAGCCTTATAATATCACAGCCCGCGTTTTTGAGTTCGGCAATCTGCGCGAGCGTTGAAGCAGCGTCCCGCGTGTCGGTTTTTGTCATAGATTGGATTGTAATTGCGGTGCCGCCGCCGACAGCAGCCGCGCCGATTTTAACGGTGTTTGTCATAACGAACTCCTCAGCCGCTTACAAGGCGCACTATATCATTGTAAAACACAAATACCATCAGTCCGAGAAACGCCGCGAATCCCGCGCCGTGTATCCATCCCTCATACTTCGCGGGTATCGGTTTGCGGCGCACCGCCTCGACTGCTATCAGTATTATCCTGCCGCCGTCCAAAGCGGGGAGCGGTAAAAGATTAAATATACCGAGGTTAAGCGATACTAGCGTCATCAAGTTCAATATCGACCAAACCTTGCTGAAAACGGATATTTCATCCTCGGTCACAATATCATTGACAATGCCGCCCAATCCCACGGGACCCGCCAGCGCGTCCGCGCCCACGCGCCCGGAAATAATCTCGCCTAAACTCAGCCACACAAGGCGGCAGTAGTTAGCGGCGGTCGATACCGCGAGTTTTGATTTATCCAACAGTGTCGGGTCGGGGTTTCTGTCAAAATTGATACCGTATCTGAAAACGCCTTCTATATCGCGCCGCTCGAATCTTCCGAACACGGAAACGCGCTCGCCGCTCGCGGTCTTGCCTGTAATATAAATCTCCCTGCCCTTGGCAATTTCGAGCAGCAGCGTAATGTCTTCATAAACCAGTACGCGGTGACCGTCTATTTTTTCAAAAGTGAATCCGGAACCGAACGCCGCGTGTTCGGAGAAAGACGAACCGGGCGAAACACCCGTCAGCGTTGGAATGACTATTTGCTTTACCGGAGCGACCAGTATAAACGAGATTAACAATCCCAGAAGCAGATTCATCGCCGACCCTGCCGCGAATATCAGGAAACGCGAGGTTTTCGAGGCGTTCATAATTGAGTCAGGTTCGTCTGACTCCGTGTCCTCGCCCAAAGCGCAGAAGCCGCCGATAGGGAGAACGCGGATGGTATACCTTGTGCCGTCCGTGCCATCGTCAAGTTTTTTCTGGCGGCTGAAGATGACGGGACCCATGCCGACCGCAAACTCATGCACACGCACGCCGCGTTTACGCGCCATCCAAAAATGCCCCAACTCGTGGACAACGATCAAAAGGCTCAATATTAAAACAATGATAACGGCTGAAAATATTCCGGACAAATTTACACACTCCTATATAATTTTTACAATTCAAAATCCTTATCTGAATAATTTTTATTCAGGCGCACGGGCTTGGGCGGAACGCGCCTGTACGGGTCGTAGACAAATTTTTTGCAGCTGTAATGCGCGCTGACAACGCCCCGGTGGACACAGCCGATTTCATTCTGCGATATTTGCCTGCCTTTTTGGCAATACCCGCAGCGCGGGTCAATCGTCTCTCTAAAAACCGGCATTTTCTATTTCTCCCTTGATTATCTTATGAAGTTGGTGTATACTTAATAACCGGATAACCTTTTTGATTTCGGCGCAAATAATGATATACTATATCATACCATGATGATTATGTCAAATTTGGAGGGCATGAATATGAGCCGTGTTTCTGATTTGTTCGGCAGTATGGTTTTTAACGAGCGCGTCATGCGCGAAAGACTTCCCAAGGACATTCACTCCGCTCTGAGGCGCACAATTTCACAGGGAGAGCCGCTTGACCCAAAACTCGCGGACATCGTTGCCAACGCCATGAAAGACTGGGCTGTTGAAAAAGGTGCAACGCACTACTGCCATTGGTTTCAGCCGCTTTCGGGAATAACCGCCGAAAAGCACCAGTCGTTTATCTCACCCACGCGCGAGGGTGAGGTTATTCAGGAGTTCTCCGGCAAGGAGCTAATCCACGGGGAATCTGACGCTTCGGTGTTCCCGTCCGGCGGACTGAGAGAGGTCTTTGAGGCGCGGGGTTATACGGCGTGGGATCCCACGTCATACGCCTTTGTCCGCAACGGCGTTCTGGTTATCCCAACGGCGTTTTGCTCGCACGGAGGAGAGGCTCTTGATAAAAAGACACCGCTCCTGCGCTCGATGGAAGCGATAAATCGGCAAGCTCTGCGCGTTGCCGCGTGTTTCGGGCATAACGATAAGCGTATAATGAGTACGTCCGGACTGGAACAGGAATATTTTCTTATAGATAAAGAACTGTACATGAAACGGCTTGATTTACGGCTCACGGGAAGAACGCTCTGCGGCGCGGCACTGCCGCTGGGGCAGTCACAGCACCATTCATCCGGCATAAAACCGCGTGTTTTGGCTTTTATGAGAGCTTTAGACGAAGAGTTGTGGCGAATTGGCGTTTCGGCAAAGACGCGCCACAACGAAGCCGCGCCGTCACAGCATGAGCTCGCGCCGATTTATACCACTACAAATATAGCGACGGATCACAATCAAATCACCATGGCTGTTATGCGAGATGTGGCAAGCGAACACGGGCTTGTGTGCCTGTTCCACGAAAAGCCGTTCCATGGAGTAAACGGTTCGGGCAAGCACAACAACTGGTCGCTTATCACAGATTCGGGCGTAAACCTATTAAAACCGGGTTCGACCCCGCAGACGAACGCGCAGTTTCTTACATTCCTTTGCGCGGTTATAAAAGCGGTGGACGAATACGCCGGATTGCTTGTCCTCTCCGCCTCCGGCGCGGGGAACGATTTGAGGCTCGGCGAAAAAGAAGCCCCGCCGAACATCATTTCCGTTTACTTAGGCGATGAGTTGACGAGGATTCTGGAGTGCATGGAAAACGAGACGGCTTATGTGGGTGTTGACAAACTGGAGCTGGAGACGGGCTTGGATGTAATCCCGCGCTTTCCTAAGGAGTCAACCGACCGTAACCGCACATCTCCGCTCGCGTTCACGGGCGACAAATTTGAGTTCCGTATGCTGGGCGCGTCATTCTCGGGGTCTGAGTCGAGCATGGTGATGAATACGATTGTCGCGCAGGCGTTAAAAGAGTTCGCGGACGTTTTGGAAAATGACAGAGACGCGCTTGACAAGCTCTTAAAGGAAACGATACACAAACACAAGCGCGTTATATTCAACGGCAACAATTACTCCGATGAATGGGAAGACACGGCGCGGGAGCGCGGTCTTATCGGCGCGGCATCCACGGTTGACGCTCTTCCGTACTATACGGACGAGAAAACGCTCAAACTGTTCGGAGAGCATGATGTTATGAGCGTTCCCGAAATAGAAGCGCGGCGCGAAATCGTAACGGAAAACTATATAAACACTATAAAGACAGAGGCGTTAGTGCTGCTGGATATGGCGCGGCGCGAGATAATGCCGGCGGCGGGGCGTTTTTCGGCGGAAATGTCAAGGGCTGTTACCGACATACGCGAGTCGGGAATAATGCACTGCGACCATGTGCGCGAAACTCTGGAAATAGCCTGTACGGGAGTGGATGTCTGTGCCGCCGTGTGCAAACAGCTTTACAAAGAGCTGAGAGACGAACACCCGGACAGCTATGCCGCCGCTAAACACTACAGGACGCGCGTTTTGCCGCTGATGATGAATTTGAGAAAAACAATCGATGCGCTTGAGCGCATCGTACCCGAGTGGCCTATGCCGACATATTCGGATTTATTGTTCTGGGAGTGATTACCAAGCATATAATTAGGTCGGCAACGCGCTGACTATCGGCGGCGCGGGCGGATAATAGGGCTCGCCCAAAGACTCCAGTATCCCGCGTGTGATGGCTGTCGCGTAGTTTTCAAAATTTTCGTCAAAAAGCTGATTGTCTATTGTGTTCGTGATGAACCCAAGCTCTACTAGCATGGCAGGAGCGAGCGTGTTCCTCAGCACGGAAAAATCCTCCTGCCTAACGCCCCTGTCGCTCTGAACGCCCGCGTTTACTATTTTACTATGCACATTTTCGGCGTATTGCGCGTTAATCGGCGCGGAATCGTACTGAATAAAGGTAGTCACACCGTTTGCGGATATGTTTGAAAATGAATCTCTGTGGAGCGAAACAAAAATATCGGCGTTGTTGCGGTTAGCCACCGCGCTTCTCTCCAATAACGGAACAAATACATCGGTATTTCTAGTCATAATGACCCTCTGCCCCTGTTCCTGCAACTTTTTCTGCACCGCCAACGCCATATTTAGATTATCGTTTTTCTCCATACGCACGCCGTTGACCGCCCCCGGGTCAAAGCCGCCGTGACCCGCGTCAATAACGATTACTTTCATAAAAAAATCACCATCCCTTAATGACTATCTTATGATAGTCACATAAAAATGGTGATTTTTGCCGTTGGGCGTTCGTAGGGCGCGACGCCCTTGGCGCGCCGTTCCGTATCCGTCGCGCCCTACGACATTTTTGTCCAATCCATGAAGTAGAACGGCTCGCCGTTTTCGTTTTCCCAGCACTCGCGGACATACTTGGCAAGCGGCATATCCGCCGGGGGAGCTATTGTTTTTCCGGCGGGGCTGTAAAACAGGTAATGAACATCGGCGGCAACGGCATAAACCTTGTTCTGTTCCGCCCACGGAGTACGAATCATGACAAATGTCGGTGTCTCCTGCGTTTTCCCGAGCAACTTAAAGCCATCCGCGAGCGGAAGCTCCATTCCGCGCAGGTCTATGTTTTTCTCCGTGTATTTGTTAAACATAGATATTTCTCTTACATTGCTAAGATTTTCAATAAAGGGAATACCGCCGATATTCAACAGAATATAACAGGCTCTTTCGCTTGCCGTTGTCAGCGGGTTTGCCGCCCACGGCGCAACGGCTTGCTTTTCTTTTTCCGCCGCGTCACTGCCAAGCAAGCACTGTATTTCGCGGGATAAACAACGTATTTCATCGGCGCAGACGGCGGCGGGCTTTCCTCTCTCTCCAATATTGTGTGACTCAATGGCGTTATTGAGAGCTAAAAGATTCGATTGCGTTGCAAGGTCGATAAGCGCGTCTCTGTCTATCTCCGCCCCGTCAAACATCGCCTTTTCAACGATTCCGTTTACCTTGTTCGCCATTGCCCGCGCTTCCTCAGCCACAACGGCAATTCCCTGCCCGTCATATCCTATCGTTGCCGATACTGTGGCGGTCAGTCCCGCCAAGCTCCAAAGTCGTTCGCCTATTTTTTCCAGTTTCCATAAAGTTCTGTTCATAACTCTTCTCCTTTTCAAATCCTAATAATTTTGTTAGCTGAGGGCGCAGTTTAGCCAAAGCTCTCCTGTGGTGCGACAGTACGGTGTTCAATTTCAGCCCGTTGCGTTCAGCGATTTCCGCAAACGAGAAGTCGCCGTAATACCGCTGTGTTATAACAATCCGCTCGATGTCGCGCAGTACCTTGAGCGATTCCAAAACGGCGTTCGCGTCCTCCGCCCGCAGGATTTCTTCCGCAATATCCGCCTCGTCAATCAGCGATGTTCCAGCTTCGTCAATGAGAAGCTGCTTAAAATCAGCCGCCTGCGCCATAAACTTACGGTAAGCTAATCGAACGCACACCACGGACATATAGCCGTAGTTCTCCTTATCCGGCGTATACAGCTTGCCGGAACGCAGATTTACATAGGCTTCCTGTACAATGTCCTCAGCCATCGAGGCAATATTTGGATGACCCGCGAACTTATGCTTTATAAGCCGTAAAAGCGAATTTCTAAGCTCTCCGTCCATCTATCAACCTCCCTCTCGAATACTGAAAGACCTTTCAATAGTATAAAGCATTTTAACCAATAATTTATTGCAATAAAAATGTAGGGGACGATGGCAATCGTCCCGTTGGTATACAATACCCGTCCCGCATTTTGTTTTCGTAGGGCGCGATGTCCACATCGCGCCGTGTATATACCGCAACCCATGGGCAAACCACGGGCGGACGAACGACCGCCCCTACAGGGTACGGCGTTTTCGTAGGGGACGCCCTTGGTCGTCCCGTTTTTTTCACATCGTCCCGCCGTTCACGGGCGGATTACCATCCGCCCCTACAACGTCCCGTCCGAATCCAATGTCACAAAATAATCATACATCGGCATAAGCGACAACATACCATCGGCAACCCGCCCCGCAAGCTCCGGCGAAAACAGCTCCTTGCCGTTCGGCTGCATATGATTCAGCGATACCGACTTTCTGTTGTACCACAACGCCGTCTTTTCGGTCGGAGCTTCCTTTTTTCGCGCGTACTCCGCGCCCTCTAGCTTAAACTCGTCCTGCTCGTCCAAAAAGGCGGCAAGTTTCTCGAACTTTTTCGGGTCGCGGTCAATCCGCGCCCTAAACTTCGTCATTGTCTCCGCCCTCGCCTGATAAAAACCCATCCCATAGCCCCAATATTCAGTGCCGATGTCAAACCAGAACACAGGAACAGATGTCCACTCCTCGCTTGGGCGTTCCAACGAAAACCACATATTCTCGTGGTACGGTCTGCCGTCACGCACGCGCCGCGCGTCCCTGTAAATGCGTGACAGCTTTTGGATAAACCCGTAGTCCTTGCACACAGCCGTAACACGCTCAAATACATCAGAACTAAGCTCTTTCATCGGTGTCTGTAAGTGCCGCTTAAAATCGTCCTTATGCTCCTCGAACCACGATTTTTCATTGTTCAGTTTTAATCCCCACAAAAAATCTATAGTATCAGTTGTAAATCCTTTGAACATCATCAAAACTCCTCATATATTGCTCAATAACTTCATGTCCGCTGTTTGTGTACCTGAAATTGGTCAAACCCGGCACTCTCATATTAATCGCAAGCCCGATGTGCTCTCTGCCCATCGCGCTCTCTTTCCCGTCAATCGAATTGCTCTGGCGCGATACCACAAACGCCGGGAACTCCGCCCCGTTCAACTCATCGGGCATAATAACACCCGGTTTGTGCGTATGCCCGTTAAGCATAAAATCAATACCAATTCTGTTCAGCTCGTCAATAGCCTCGCGCTTGAATCCCTCCGCGTAATCATTTCCCTCTATTTTTGTAATGGGTATGTGGCAGATTGCCACTTTTGTATCTATTCCCGGCGCGTTATACTCCTCCTCGTCTATGTTCCTGAGAAATTCCAACTGCTTGTCCCTGTAATCGTCAAAATGAGCCGTGCCGTAGAACTCCCACCAGTCGTCCGCGTGGTCTTCGCCGACATCCAGTACAACGCCCCAAACGCTGCCCAATCTGAATGTGTAATAGAACTTGCCCTCGTCAGCTCCCGTATAGCGGTCAAGCCTGTCGGCGTATTTCGCCTTCACCTCGTGGTTTCCCCGCGCGTATACAACGGGTATGTTCCCGCCTGTGACGTTGTACGCGATTTTTAACGCGCGTGTCAAATCCTCCTCACCCGTGATGAAAGACGCATGGTCGCCCAGTAATACAAGACAATCCAGTTCATTGATTTCAAAAACCCAGTTACTGATAGTAAGCTCCGACTCTTTAAGGTAATACGAAGCCGTCTTCACGGGGGTTCTCACAAAATCATGCGTATCCGAAATCGCGTAGAATTGGGGAAACTCACTGACCGGACTAAAGTTGAACAATCTGCTGCTGTACTTGCCGCCTTGAATCGCGTCATACGGCCCGCGCATTATCATAGTCTGCGCGTGTATCTCGTATGATTTCGCGCTGTCCAGAACGCTCATAGGCACAATAACCTTGTGAACCTTACCGCTCCGCGCCGATCCGTTGTATGTATCGTAGTAAGCGTTCCCTCCGCACTCAACCCTAACAAGACTGTCGGCGCGTGTGGTGAATACTATCTGATAATCGCTGCCAACGGCAAAGACCGCCGGCCCTTCGGCAAACCCGCCGGGTTGTATCCCATACGCAAAGCAGAATATGACAACGCTCAAAATCGCGGAAAGCCCGTATACAACGCCTTTTTGCAATGCCGTCAACCGCAGCAGCAGTAATGTTATCACCGCGGCAAGTGCCATATACAAAGCAAGCCGAATAAACTCTCTCAAAATAAACATCCAACCGAAAAACGCCTCTGTGAACATATAAATCAGCGCGGCGGTGAATATTACGGTGAGTACGGAGACAATCAGACGAGCCGTGTCATTTTTGCGGAACAGTCCCGCCGATACGCCGATGACCGTCAGCAGAGCCATAACTAATACAGGGAAAATGTGTATACCGACAAGGTCGTAGACACCGCTCCAGAAGTGCCGCATTGAAAAGAAAAACATGGCGTTGATAACCGCCAGCGCGGTAATAACACTATACACACCTTTGATTCTTCGCATAATTTTCCCTCCTGCGGGCGGTCTGATGACCGCCGTTACGATTTGCGGGCGGATTGCCATCTTGCGGGCGGACGAACGGCCGCCCCTACGATGATTTCCGCAAATTTGAGACAACCAATCCCGTAAGCACCAGTACCGCGCCAATCCAGCCTGTCGCCGTCAACGCTTCGTCAAAAAACAGCCGCGCGGTCAACAGAGCCGTCACCGGAACGAGATAGATATAGACATTTGCTTTGACTGCTCCTAAAATGTATGCGGCCTTGTTCCATGTCACATAACACAACGCCGATGCTATCACACTCAGAAAGAGAATCTGAGCCAAGTGCCGCGTATCTTTGAGTATTTCAAGATGAAACTCCGTTTTCAGCAGAAACACCATCGGTATGAACAGCAGATTCCCGTAAAAGAATATGCGCCTTGTCGCCGCTAAGACGTTGACGTTCTTGCCGTCCGTCTTCTTGACCGTAAGCGTATATACCGCCCAACAGACAGCCCCTCCCAACGCCAGTATGTCGCCTTTGGGATAGACTTTAGGAATCCCGCCCTGAAACAGAATCAGAACAACGCCCGTCATCGCCACAATGAATCCCGCGAAAAACGCGGCACTGAGTTTTTGCCGCCATAATATCGCGGCGAAAATTCCGGTAAACAGCGGCGCGGCTGTCACGAGTAACGAGGTGTTGGATACCGTGGTAAACGAAAGAGCCTCGTTTTCAGCCAGAAAATATAATGTAACGCCGCACGCGCCCGCGAGAAAGTAAAGAAACTCCCGCTTAAACGAAACCGGGCGCATGAACCTCGGATGTATGACCCAGAGCAGTATGTAAGCAATGACAAAGCGGATTATCATGATTTCATCGGGTCTCATGCCCGCGTTGAGCAGCATACGTGTCGCGGCAAAGGTAGAACCCCATATCAGAATAGAGAACAATGCCAAACAGTGCCCCGCCCAGTTGTTGTTTTTCATTTTAATTTTCATAATGAGTTTTACACGACCGAATTTCTATGGTCTTGTCGGTTATACGATAGACCAAGCGGTTACTCTCGTCAATCCGGCGACTCCAATAACCCGCTTTATCGCCCTTGAGCGGTTCGGGCTTCCCCAACCCTTGATATCCGTTACGTTGGATGTCTTGCAGCAGTTTATTGATACGCAGCAACGTCTTTTTATCTTGTGTCTGCCAATACAGATAATCCTCCCATGCTTCGCGGGAAAATTTCAACGGTTCATTCATCTGTTGCCATAGCCTCCAACTCCGCCATGGTTTTAATCACAACGTCTCCTCTCTCTATCTGCTCCAATGACCTTTGGAGATGACTTTTGTTTGACTTGCTGAAAAATGGATCCGCAATTACTTCAAAAGGCAGCCTTTGCTCCCGTATCACCGCTTTTGCAAACATATTTACCGCAACTGAAGTGTTCATACCTACAGAAGCGCAAAACTCCTCAAGAGATTTTTTTACATCTTCATCTATGCGGACATTCAAAGTTGTTTGTGCCATAGCTTTCACCTCATTATTTGTTGTATGTACATTGTATAATGTTTCTTATACCGTGTCAATATTTTTATCCAAGAGCAAAAAAACACATGAAGTATTTGCCATTAACCTCAAATTCATATATAATAAAGGCGCGGGCGGACGAACGACCGCCCCTGCGTGGTTGCGATTATTGTAGGGACGACCTGCGGTCGTCCGCGAACGCACAGAGTGCGTCCCTACAAAGCGTGTGATTTATATAAAATTTTACGGAGGCACAAATGAAATATATAGTACTGTTGGGAGACGGCATGGCCGACTTGCCCATACCCGAACTGGGCAACAAAACACCTCTGCAAGCCGCGAATAAACCCGCGATGGACTTCCTCGCTCAAAACGGAACTATGGGCATGGTAAAGACCGTGCCGGACGGCATACCGCCCGGGAGCGATGCGGCAAACCTGTCCGTATTCGGTTATGACCCTAAAAAATATTACACCGGGCGTTCACCAATCGAAGCCGTAAGCATGGGCATAAACTTATCGCCGACTGATGTTGCCGTGCGCTGCAATCTTGTGACCCTATCAAGTGATAGTATATCAAGTGATAGGGACGATAAAACCATCATCGACTACAGCGCGGACGAAATCACCACCGAAGAAGCGAAAATTTTAATCGAAGCCGTTGCCGCGCAACTCAACGATAACGAAGTGACTTTCCACCCCGGAATCAGCTACCGTCACTGCATGGTCTGGAATAACGGCACTACCGGGCTTGGACTTACTCCCCCGCATGATATTCTCGACCGCGTGATTGCCGGATACCTTCCGAAAAACGAAAAGCTACTGCGGCTGATGCGGGACAGCTATGAGATTCTGAAAAATCACCCCGTCAATCTCAGACGCAAGGAGAACGGGCTTCACACCGCCGACTCCATTTGGCTTTGGGGCGAGGGTACAAGGCTGTCCGTTCCAAGTTACAGGGATAAATATAATCTCACCGGATCGGTCATTTCGGCTGTGGATTTGCTGAAAGGCATAGGTATTTGCGCGGGGTTAGATGTCATTGACATCCCCGGCGCAACGGGCAATATCCACACCAACTACGAGGGGAAAATGAACGCCGCGTTAAACGAGCTGAAATCGGGCAAAGATTTTGTCTACATTCACATCGAAGCCCCCGATGAATGCGGGCATAGACATGAAATCGAAAACAAGGTTCTGTCGATAGAACTAATCGACCAAAAAATATTAAAACCATTGCTTGACGGGCTTACTTTTGACGATTACAAAATATTACTCATGCCCGACCACCCGACGCCGCTGTCTCTGAGAACGCACACCTCTGACCCCGTACCGTTCGTGATATATGACAGCCGCGATTCCGCCGGTAGGGCGCGATGCCCTCAGCGCGCCGTGTATGACGAGGAACACGCCGCCAAAACCGGAATCTATGTCGCCGAAGGACATAAATTGATGGACTTGTTTTTGGGTACAGTCTAACTATCATCAAGGAGGTTCGTCATGAAAATATTGGTAATAGGCGGAACACAATATGTCGGTGTTCATCTAGTTAAGAATCTGTTAGCTGATGAACATGAGATTACAATCGCAACTCGTGGCAAGGCAAGGGATTATTTCGGCGATACCGTTAATAGAATCATTATTGAGCGAACCGATGCGGAGAGTATATACCGGGCTTTGAATGGAAAACATTACGATGTCATATATGACAGTCAAGCCTATTCATCCAACGAAATAAAATATCTCATGGATGTCGTATCTTGCGAAAAATATATAGAAACATCAACCGTTTCCGTGTACTTGCCGAATTTCAAAGCAGCACAGCCTGAATCTGATTTTGACCCTGTCAGTTACACGTTAAAGTGGTGTTCGAGAAACGATTTCGGATTTGATGAAGTAAAGCGTCAGGCAGAGTGTGCCATATTTCAAGCATACAGTCATATACCCTCTGTAGCCGTGCGATTTCCGCTTATAATCGGAGAAGATGACTATACAAAGCGATTGTATTTTTACGTTGACCGCATTGTTAAGTCCAAGCCAATACATATAGATAATCTGTCCGTTCAAATGGAGTTTATTATGTCGGACGAGGCTGGCAGATTTCTTGCATGGCTTGCAACAGGCAAATTCTGCGGCAGCATTAACGCGGCAAATATAGGCAGCGTAAGATTGAGCGATATAGTTGATTATGTGGAGAAAGAATCTGGTATTAAAGCTATAATTTCAACAAATGGTGAATGCGCCTCGTTTAATGGCTTTCCGGATTACGGCTTGAATTTGAGCAAGGCAAAAAACATAGGATATGATTTTCCTCAACTGGATTCCTGCTTGTATAGCCTATTGAATAAATATATCGAAATTGCCAAAGGCGACTAAAACGGAATTTATGAATATATGCGTGATAAGTAATACGCGGGCGGTCAATGACTGCCATACATGGGTATAAGTATTATCGGCGGAGGACTAATTCAATGCGAACCGAACAGGAAATGATGGATTTAATACTATCCGTTGCCAAAGCAGACGAACGTATTCGCGCCGTTAGAATGAACGGCTCACGTGCCGACCCGAACGCTGAAAAAGACTGTTACCGTGATTATGACATCGTTTATACTGTGACGGAAACAACCTCTTTTTTGGCGGACAAAAACTGGATTCTAAACTTTGGCAGCCCATTGATTGTGCAGGAGCCTGACTCCAACGATTTGGGGTGGGGTATTGACCACGATTTTTCACGGCGTTATGCTTGGTTAATGCTGTTCGATGACAGTACGCGCATAGATTTGAGCATCGAAATAAAAGACGAGACAGATATAAATTATACCGCCGACACGTTAACCGTACCGCTTTTAGATAAGGACGGTATCTTTCCCGATATTCCCCCGTCCAACGACAGCGGTTATTGGATAAAGCCGCCGTCAAAGGAGAAATATTACGGATGCTGCAATGAATTTTGGTGGTGTTTGAATAATGTCGCCAAAGGTATCGCCAGAGACCAACTGCCGTATGCCATGCGGATGTATACCGGGGTTGTGCATATAGAGCTTGAAAAAATGGCTGAATGGTATATCGGTATTATCAATGATTTTTCAGTAACTTCCGGTATGTGGGGTAAGTATTTCAAGAAATATCTGCCGCCGGAATTTTATGAAATGTATGTGAAAACATATTCAGACGGCAACTATGATAATTTGTGGTCTGCTATTTTCACGACTTGCGATTTATTCCACGCATTGGCGGTATCGGTCGCGGAACACTGCGACTTTGACTATAAACAAAATGAAGAAGACGGAATACGTGAATATATGCGTATGATACGTTCATAGGGGACGATGTGGGACAAAAAAAGGGAGGGTTGACAAGCACGAGGGCATATGTTATAATCCCCCGTGTGAGTGATATTGCTTCTATAGCTCAGGCGGCAGAGCGCATCCTTGGTAAGGATGAGGTCACCAGTTCGAATCTGGTTAGAAGCTCCATGAAAACCCTCTAAGATTG
>Ga0082212_10002102_pt1 | contig 29300 bp, 27 predicted proteins | sample TergutNt197P3_FD_71548 | JGI IMG/M metagenome (GOLD analysis project Ga0082212, IMG submission 71548) | Neocapritermes taracua P3 segment gut microbial communities from Petit-Saut dam, French Guiana - Nt197 P3 | ecosystem: Host-associated > Arthropoda: Insects > Digestive system > Gut ...
TGAAAGAAGCTTTAAAAGGCACGGATATTGAAGCAATCAAAACCGCCAAAGAAGAATTACAGAAGGCTTTCTACGATATTGCCGGAAGAATTTATCAGGAACAGGGCGCGGCGGCGGAGGGCGCAGGGCAAGCAGATGTGAGCGGAGCGGGAAGTTCCGGTGACGACAGCGGTGCGGATAATGTGGTTGACGCGGATTATCAGGAATAAAAAGGGGGCGAGAAAATGGCAAGCAGTATAGAAATCAGAACTATGCAAAAAACGGCTTTATTTGATTTGTTGAAATTAAAAAAAGATAATGAAAAAGAGGGTATTAATCTAAAGTATCTTAACGAGTTAATCATCAGAGCAAAAGCAACGATGGAAGCGGAAGATGTTGCATATGTAGAAAAAATGGTCGCACAGCTTTAAAATTTTGCGGGACGCCGCGTTGCGGCGTCCTTTATAATTAATAAAATGAAATAAATCAAAAAGAAAGAGGTTCATTATGGGTATTAATTTAGGAATATCTTTAACTGGGGCAATATTATCATTTATTTCTTTAGTTACTGCTCATAGCAGAATAAATAAATTAAAAAATAACGCTAAAATAGATAACTCAAATGATTCAAACATTAATCAATATCAAGATAGTAATGTAACAAATAATAATGTAACAAATAATAATGTAACAAATAATAATGGTATGGATAAAAAAGAAACTATGGAGTGTTCAATTAAAGCGGCACAAATGGAATTTGAAAGATATTCTGAAAAAATCGAAGAAAAGATAAATATATATAAGGAAGAACTATTAAAAATTGAACAACGTGTTAATAAAATGCCAACAATCCATCGTAGTCCTAACCCACCTCAAGGTGGAGCGAACGGTGATATTTGGCATCAATACACATAATAAAACGAGGAAATAAACAATGGCAGAAAAAAGAGATTACTACGAGGTTTTAGGTCTGCAAAAGGGTGCGAGCGACGACGAAATCAAAAAAGCCTACCGCCGCCTTGCCAAACAGTACCACCCCGACCTGAACCACGACAACCCCAACGCGGAAGCAAAGTTCAAGGAAATTAACGAGGCGAATGATGTCCTTTCCGACGCGCAGAAACGGCAGAAATACGACCGTTTCGGGCACGCCGGTGTTGACCCATCCTACGGGGGCGGCGGCGGTTTCGGCGGATTCGGAGGTTTCGGGGGATTCAGTGGCGACGGGATTGACCTCGGCGATATATTTGATTCAATTTTCGGCGGCGGTATGGGCGGTTCACGTTCGTCGCAAGCTACAGGTCCGCGGCGCGGCTCGGATATTGCTATCAGCCTTGACATCAGCTTCATGGAAGCCTGCAAGGGCGTTACGCACGAAATAGAAATCAACAGAGCCGAAACCTGCGACACCTGTAACGGCAACGGCGCAAAGCCGGGCACTTCCCCGAAAACCTGTACCGAATGTGGCGGTCAGGGGCGGATTCGGATTCAGCAGAGAACGATTTTAGGTTCAATGTCAACAACACAGACCTGCACACGCTGTCAGGGCAAGGGTAAGATGATTGAAAGCCCCTGCACCACCTGCAACGGCGCGGGCAGAATTCAAAAGCGCAAAAAAGTTTCCGTCAGCGTTCCCGCCGGAATCGACGACGGGCAGACGTTGATTGTGCGGAGTGAGGGTAATATCGGCACGCAGGGCGGCGGCAAGGGCGACTTGAACGTGCGGATTTCCGTGCGGAAAGACCCGCTGTTTGAACGGCGCGGTTTTGATATTCACTGTGATATACCCGTAACCTATTCGCAGGCAGTGCTCGGCGCGGAAATAGATGTGCCGACCATCGACGGCAATGTTACGCTTACCGTTCCGGAGGGAACACAGCCTGATACGGTTTTAAGGCTAAAAGGCAAGGGCGTAAAAAAGCTTCAGCGGGAGGGGAGAGGCGACCAGCTTGTTAAGGTTCTGCTTGAAGTGCCGCGGAATTTATCTAAACAGCAGAAGGAAACAATTAAAAGCCTTGACGGTTTGTTTAACGAGAAAAATTTTGAAAAACGCATGAAATTTTCGGACAGGGTAAAAAAATTCGGAGAAGAATTAAGAAAAGGATTTAACTTGTTTTGAAATTATATTTTCTGCTTGACATTTGCGAAAATAACCGATATAATATAAAGAATAGCTGATTTAATAAACAGTAGGTAAAGCTGTTTTCGTGTTTCCCCCGCCTACGGCGGAGGAAACACAGAGAAAATTCCTATCGTTTACTTTAAAAGTATATATTAAAGGAGAAGTACATATGTTAAAAATGCGGGGGAGAATCAGGATAAGCAGATTGTTGATAGCTGTTCTGTTTATTTTTGTTTCAATTTTTGCCGTGTCCGCCGAATCAACCTATCCGGTTGTTAAGCGCAATAAAATTGACCGGTACGGCGAATTTGACTTTGAATTTTGGGTGCAGAATTCAGGCGAAGCAACCATGACCTTAACCGGCGGCGGTACTTTTGAGTGCGAATGGACGACTCAGACGCATAACGCGCTGTTCCGTATGGGTAAAAAATTAGGAAGCACGAAACCGCATGACGAATACGGCGAAATTAGTATTGAATATGACGCTTCATATTACTTAACAAGCGGCAATGTATCTTATTTATGTGTTTACGGCTGGACAAAAGACCCCCTTATCGAGTTTTATGTCGTTGAGAACTACGGCAGCTACCGTCCGCCCGGAGGAAGCGGATTCAAAGGCAGAACGGTTATAGACGGTGCAACCTACGATATTTATGAAACCACACGCAATCAGCAGCCGTCCATTGAGGGAACGAAAACATTCCAACAATATTTCAGCGTCCGCGCAACTGATGAAAAAAGCAGCTCCGGAACAATTTCCATTAGTGAGCATTTCAGAGCATGGGAAGAGCTTGGCATGGATATGAGCGGCGTTATGTATGAAGTCGCGCTTTGCATTGAAGGATTCCAAAGCGCGGGTCAGGCTGTTATCCGCAAAAACATTTTAACTATCGGCGACGATGTTTACGGTGCTGATTTTGTGCTCAGTGCCGAAACTGAACCGGAACCTCCGGAGGAAGAAGAACCGGATAAAAAAGAAGAAGAAATTGAAGAACCCGCAACCGAAACGGAAGTAAGCACAACACCTCCCAATGAGGTTGAGCCTAACGAAGACGGTGTTTTTGACAGCAGATTTTTATTATTCGGAGGGATTGCGCTGGGTGCTGTTGCGCTCGGGGTTGGCGTAGCTGTGGTTGTAAAAAAACACAAGAATTAGATGCGTTATTAAGTAAATACGGGGGCGGCATTTATGCCGTACCCCCGTTATTTTGATTCATTAAGGAGTTTACGTGTATGAACAGCGGTTTTGACAATGCGATGTATATGAAAAAGCAGACGCAGGAAATTCTCAAAAGGGTTGAGTGGTTTTCTCATAAGCTGTATTTGGAATTCGGGGGAAAGCTCTTTGACGATTATCACGCGGCAAGGGTTCTGCCCGGCTTTCATGTCAACGGTAAGATTCTGCTTTTACAGGAGTTAAAGGAAAAAACAGAAATCATCATCTGCATTAACGCCGCGGATATTGAAAAAAATAAAATCAGGGCTGACTTGGGAATCACTTATGACATGGACTGCCTGCGTTTGATTGATTCAATCCGCAGTATGGGGCTTTTTATCAGCAATATTGTCATTTCGCAGTATACTGAACAGCCGTCCGCCGCTATGTTTAAAAACAAGCTTGAACGCAGGGGCGAAAAAGTAACCATTCACAGGCTGATTAACGATTATCCGATGAACGCGGAGCTTGCCGTCAGCGAAAACGGATACGGCGCAAATCCGTATATCGAAACAAATAAACCGCTCGTAGTCGTGACCGCGCCGGGTCCGGCAAGCGGAAAAATGGCAACCTGTCTTTCGCAGATTTACCATGAGCATAAAAGAGGACTGAAAGCCGGTTATGCAAAGTTTGAAACCTTTCCGGTCTGGAATCTGCCGCTGAACCACCCCGTCAATTTAGCGTATGAAGCGGCAACCGCGGACTTAAACGACATCAACAGCATTGACCCTTATCATTTGGAGGCATACGGAAAAGTAGCCGTGAATTACAACCGGGATATTGAAGTTTTCCCGCTTGTTAAAAATATACTGGCGCAAATCATGGGCAATGATAAAGTGTATCAGTCCCCCACGGACATGGGCGTCAATATGGCGGGCTTCTGCATTACGGACGATGAAGCGGTGAAGGAAGCCGCCAAGCAGGAAATTATCAGAAGATATTTTAAAACCTTATGCGATTATAAAGAAGGTATGCTGGAAATCAGCGCGATTGAAAAGTTAGAAAAGATTATGAAACAGCTTGGCTTAACGCCGGAACACCGTCCGGCAGTTTTACCGGCAACAGGAACAGCAAATAAAAATAACTGCCCCGCGACAGCTTTAATTCTGCGTGACGGAAGCTTAATTACCGGCAGAACGACAAGCATATTGGCGGCAAGCTCAAGCCTGATTTTAAACTGTGTGAAAAAGTTAGCGGGAATTCCTGATGATATTCATTTGATTGCGCCGCATGTTTTAGAGCCTATGTTAAGACTTAAAGACGAGATACTCTACGACCGGAATCCTCTGCTCAGCCTTGATGAAGTGCTGAACGCTTTAAGCATATGCGCGGCGACCGACCCGTCCGCTAATAAATGTTTAACGAAGCTTCAGGAATTAAGGGGCTGTGACGCTCATTCTTCGCATATACTGTCAAAATCGGATGAACGCGCACTTAAAAAATTAGCGATTAATGTTACCTGCACACCCGAATTTTCATCGGAAAATCTTTACTATTAAGGATTAAAAGTTTAAAAATACTAAATAGAAAGAAGCACAGAAATACGAGACCATGCCAATTTACATGGGGTTTTTGTGTGCTGAAAGGGGCATGGTCATAATTATGATAACCAGAATATATTCTGAAAAAAAGTCCGGCTTTAATGTTGAAGCAAAAGGATTGCTCCATGAATTGCAAAGTAATCTCGGTATAATAAACTTAACCGATTTGCGGATTTTTGTGCGTTATGATATTGAGGGAATTTCCCCTGAAGAATACAAACAGGCAAAATATACGATTTTTTCAGAACCGCAAGTTGATAATGCGTATGATGAAGAATTGCCTGAAATAAAATCAAATTACCGGTTTGACGCCGCGCTCCTGCCCGGGCAATATGACCAGCGCGCCGACTTTGCGGCGCAGTGTCTGCAAATGCTCACACAAAAGGAACGCCCCGCTGTTGCGGCGGGTAAGGCGTTTTTATTATACGGTGAAATTACACCGGAAGAATTCAAGCGTATAAAAGAATATGTGATTAACCCTGTTGAATCGCATGAAGTTCCGCCGGAAAAACCGGAAACGCTTGTACAAAAATTCGCAGACCCCGAACCGACTCCCGTATTAAACAACTTTATAAACCATTCTGCGCAGGAATTAGAGCGACTTATAAATGAATTTGGTTTAGCAATGGATTTAAACGATGTTTTATTTTGCCAAAAATATTTCATTGAAGAAAAACGCAATCCTACGCTGACGGAAATTCGTGTGCTTGATACTTATTGGTCTGACCACTGCCGTCATACGACATTTTTAACAGAGCTTGAACATATCGAAATCAATTCGCCGGTGATTAAAAGCGTGTTTGACGAATATTTAACTTATAAACAAGCAGATAAGCCCGTAACGCTTATGAATATTGCGCTTGCGGCAATGAAGCGTTTAAAAGCGGACGGAAAGCTCACCGCGCTTGACGAGTCCGAGGAAATTAACGCCTGCAGTATTAAAACAGACGTTGACATAAACGGTAAAACTGAACCGTGGTTCGTTATGTTCAAAAACGAAACCCATAACCATCCGACAGAAATTGAGCCGTTCGGCGGTGCGGCAACCTGTCTTGGGGGCGCAATCCGCGACCCGCTCTCCGGACGCGCTTATGTTTATCAGGCAATGCGGGTAACGGGAAGCGCAGACCCCCGCGAAAGCATAACCGATACGCCGGAAAACAAGCTTCCTCAGCGCGTAATTACCACTAAAGCGGCGGCGGGCTACAGCAGTTACGGAAATCAAATCGGGCTTTCAACCGGTTTGGTGTCCGAAATTTACCATGAGGGTTATAAAGCCAAACGTATGGAGTGCGGCGCGGTCATTGCGGCTGTGCCGGCAGAAAACGTCCGCCGTGAAACGCCGCAGGCAGGTGACGTTATTGTTCTTTTGGGCGGCGGAACAGGCAGGGACGGATGCGGCGGCGCGACCGGTTCAAGCAAAGCGCACAACGAAGATTCATTAGCTTCCTGCGGCGCGGAGGTACAGAAAGGAAACCCGCCGGAAGAGCGGAAAATCCAGCGGTTATTCCGTAAAAAAGAAGTTTCGGTATTAATTAAACGCTGTAATGATTTCGGTGCGGGCGGCGTGTGCGTTGCTATAGGAGAACTTGCAAACGGGCTTGATATTGATTTAAGTAAAGTTCCGAAAAAATATGAGGGACTTACAGGAACAGAGCTTGCCATATCGGAATCGCAGGAGCGCATGGCAGTTGTGGTTGAAGCAAAAGACGCGGAAAAATTCATCGCTCTTGCGCGGGAGGAAAATATAAACGCGGTAACTGTTGCCGCTGTTACCGGTACAAACCGGCTTATCATGCGGCATAATGAGCAGATTATTGTCAATCTTTCGCGGGAATTTCTAAATACAAACGGCGCGAAACGCAAAGCAAGCGCGAAAATAGAAAACCCTGATGTCAGCGCGTTCTTCAACCCTGCGCAGAATTGCACATTAAAAGAACGGCTTTCCGCGCTTGATTTATGCAGTCAGAAAGGTTTGGTTGAACGGTTTGACAGCTCAATCGGCGCAAATACAATATTAATGCCGTTCGGCGGCAAAAACCAAACGACACCCATACAGGCAATGGCGGCAAAAATTCCTGTTCTGCACGGTGAAACGAACACCTCTACCTTGATGGCATACAGTTATAATCCGTATTTAAGTGAAATCAGCCCCTTTCACGGGGCAGTGTACGCAGTGTTGGAATCGGCTGCGAAAATCACAGCGGCGGGCGGTGATTTCAAAAAGATTTATCTGACCTTTCAGGAATATTTCGAGCAACCCGTAAATAACCCTCTTCGTTGGGGGAAACCCCTTGCGGCACTGCTCGGAGCATATCACGCGCAAATGAAATTCGGTCTTGCGGCAATCGGCGGAAAGGACAGCATGAGCGGTTCATATGCGGATTTGGACGTACCGCCGGCTTTAATTTCTTTTGCCGCCTGCCCCGCTGACGCTCGTGTGATTATCTCCGGCGAATTCAAAAAAGCAAATCATAAGCTATTCCTGCTTGAAATTCCGTGTTATGACTATTTACCCGATTTTGAAGCGGCGGCGAAGCTGTACGGCGAAGTGCATGAACAAATTTGCAGCGGAAAAGTTTATTCGGCATACGCGCTTGGTGCGGCAGGTATTTGCGAAGCGGTGAAGATGTGTTTCGGCAATGATATAGGCATAGAATTTACAACCGGTTTAGATTTATATAAGCCCCGTTTCGGCAGTTTAGTGCTTGAAGCGGCAGATGATTTCGATTGTTCATCAGCGCGTTTAATCGGAAAAACCACCGAAAAAAAAGCCGTCAATGAATTTCCGCTCGAAGAATTGCGGCAAGCGTGGGAAGCACCGCTTGCGGATATATTTCCTGTTTTTATAACGGAAAAACCCGCTTCACATGAGAAATTTTCTGAAAGAAATCAAAAACGCCCGCTTATAAGAACCGCAAAACCCCGCGTATTGATTCCGGTGTTTCCGGGAACGAACTGCGAATATGATTCGGCGCGGGCATTTGAAAAACACGGCGCAGCTGCGGAAATTTTAATTATTAATAATATGTCTTCGGCAGATATTGAACAATCCGTACAAGGTTTAATTAAAAGCATAAACAATTCGCAGATTGTCATGCTGCCGGGCGGGTTCAGCGCGGGCGACGAGCCGGACGGCTCTGCTAAATTCATTGCAACCGCGTTCCGCAATCCGCGGGTGAAAGAAGCAATACATAATTTATTGAATCAACGGGACGGACTTATGCTCGGCATATGCAACGGCTTTCAGGCACTTATTAAATTAGGGCTTGTACCGTACGGCGAAATCCGCGAACCTGTCGATATTATACCGACCTTAACTTATAATACAATCGGGCGGCATATTTCCTGCATGGCGCAAACAGAAATTGTGTCCGTGCTTTCACCGTGGCTGATGCACCATGAAGCGGGTGAAAGGCATATAATTCCGGTTTCTCACGGGGAAGGGAGATTTATTGCGCCGGTTGAAATGATAGAAGAATTAAGCAAAAACGGGCAAATCGCAACGCAGTACGTTGAAATTAACCCGAATGGTTCTATCAGCGCGGTTGAAGGAATTACCAGCCCCGATGGGCGGGTGTTCGGCAAAATGGGGCACAGCGAGCGGTTCGGCGTGAATGTCGCTAAGAATATTATAGGTGATAAGGAGCAGAAGATTTTTCAAGCGGGCGTGGATTATTTTAAATAATTATGCAGAATGATAACTATCTTTAATACTTCTTTCTATACTTTTTAAACTTTCATCCGCCCTGTTAATCATTTCAATCGGAGCAGACATCCACCCATAAGTAGCCAAACGAATTTTACTTTCTAATGATATAAAATCATTATGACACTCCGGAATAAATCTCATAATTTTCTCTGACAGGTCATGTATATTACTTGTTTGTCTTTTAGCGAGATGAGCGCAAATTAAATGGTAAGCAGAAAAATAAACAACATTTATATACCAATCCCCAAATTCTTTCTTTTTGGGAGCTATAAAATCAAGAAACTTTTTGTTGTGTGCATATTTATTTTTGTGCTGTTCTGATTCCATTAAATTCATAATTTATTTCTTTCTTAAATGGTAAATAATATTATCGGGTTCTGCGGTTAGTTCCTTTTGTGACAGTAATATAAATTTAATCGGTTCTATATTATTTTTATCGAAAAAATCATAATACTGACCGATTAATTTTTTTTCTTTTTCATAATTTATATCGTTTAATATGATAATAAAATCTTTAAAATCACCTGTATCAATAACATAAATATTATTTATATCATCGAGGTTTATGCGTATTATTTCATACATAAATAAATTTTCTGCTTCTGATAATGATTCCTCATCTCCGATTACCCTTGTAAATTCATCGCAGACAAAAAGTATTGATTGGGTATTAACCGTAACTGTACTAACTGACATCTTTTACACCCCCCATTATAATACAATTATATCACAGAATTTCTGATTTGTAAAGCATTAAAAATTCACTTCCGCTTATCAAACACCCGTTTCGCTTTCCCGAGCGACCTTTCTATCGTCCGCGGCTCAACCAACGAAACCTTAACGTCCAAACCGAGAACCACCCTCAGTTCATGCCTGATTTTATCGCGGAGCTTTTCAAGCAACGCATAACTGTCAAGCACTGAGCCGTCTATCAGCTCCACGCGCACTTCTAAAGTATCGTGATTCCCTTCCCGTTCCGCGACGATTTCATAATAAGGCGCGACCTGCTCAATGGTCATAATCACACTTTCAATCTGCGACGGGAAGACGTTCACGCCGCGGATTTTCAACATATCATCGGTGCGTCCGGTGGTTTTATCCATACGCGCATGCGTTCTGCCGCAGGCGCATTTTTCATAAGTCAGGCGCGTAATATCCCGCGTTCTGTAACGGATTACAGGCTGTGCTTCTTTTGTCAGCGTCGTAATCACAAGCTCGCCTTTTTCGCCTTCCGGTAAAACTTCACCCGAAAGCGGGTCGATAATTTCCGGATAGAAATGGTCTTCATTGAAGTGCAAGCCGCACCGGTGTTCACATTCGCCGGAAACGCCCGGACCCATTACTTCACTCATGCCGTAATTATCGGTTGCAAAAATGTTCAGCGATTTTTCAATTTGTGAACGCATTTCGGCAGTGCAGCCCTCTGAACCGAATAAACCAAGCCTGAGTTTTAAATCGCCGGAAGCGCCCATTTCTTTTGCAACTTCGCCGATGTGCAAGGCATAAGACGGCGTGGAAATCAGCACTGTCGTCCCGAAATCCTTCATCAGCATAACCTGCTTTTCGGTTTGTCCTGAAGAAATAGGGATAATCGCCGCGCCGATTTTTTCGAGCGCGTAATGAAGTCCCAATGCGCCGGTAAATAATCCGTACCCGAAAGCCACCTGCGCTATATCCTCGTCAGTTGTTCCGACTGCCGCGATTAAACGCGCCACGCAGTCGCTCCACGTGTTTAAATCCTGCCGTGTATACCCGACTACCGTAGGTTTTCCGGTTGTTCCTGAAGAAGCGTGCAGACGCACAATCCGCTTCATCGGCACTACGAACATGTTGAAGGGATAATTGTCCCGAAAATCCTCTTTCACCGTAAAGGGGATATTTTTTACGTCCGCTAATGACTTTAACTGCGCGGGCTTGAAGCCCGCTTCATCGAATTTTTTCTGATAAAGCGGGGAATTCTCATAACTTTTCTGCACAACGGTGCGGAAACGTTCAAGCTGTAAGGCTTCAAGCTCATTACGGGGCATGGTTTCCGCGTTTTTATCGAAAAACATTTATATAACCTCATTCCCGCTTGAAAGATAACTCTTTCAAGCCCTATTCTGCTTTTGCGTAACATTCAAACATTTCATCTACTTTTTCTTTTTCAAACTTAGGTGTAATCAGGCTGATTAGCGGAACGATGATTAATCCGATAATCATAATCGCGGCACCGAGATTGACAGGGGAAGCAAGATTGAAACCGGCAATTATCCATTTTGGCTTGATGATTAAATGCAGAACTGTAACGAATGTTGCAAAGAAAAAGTTGATGTAAACCGCCGCTTTTGTAACCTTTTTCCAGAAAAGCCCGTACAGGAACGGCGCAAGGAAAGCCCCCGCGAGCGCGCCCCATGAATAGCCCATTAAGTCTGTAATTAATGTTGTTTTATTCAGCGCAATCAGGAAAGAAGCAAGAATAAAAATACCGATGAATATGCGCATAATATTTAACGTTGATTTTTCACTGAATTCTTTCTTCGAGAAAGGTTTGATTAAATCGAGCGTCAGTGTTGAGCTTGATGTTAAAACAAGCGCGGACAGCGTAGACATTGACGCGCTCAGCACCAAAACGACCACGATTCCGATAAGGAGCGCGGGAAGCTGTTCCATCATGGATGGGATAATATTATCGAATCCGATTTCGGGGTTTCCCGCGCTGTCAACGTTTGCAAAAATCCTGCCGAAACCGCCTAAAAAATAACACCCGCCCGCGATAATCACCGCAAAAACCGTGCTGACGACTGTTCCCGCTTTGATTGCTTTTTCGTCTTTAATCGTATAGAATTTATGAACCATCTGCGGCAGTCCCCATGTGCCGAGTGAGGTTAGAATCACCACGCCGACAAGGTTAATCGGGTCGGGTCCGAGCATGGATGTAAATGCTCCGTTTGCCCCCGCTAAATTACCTTTTGTGTTCTCAATCATGGATAATTCCGTAACCGCTTCGTAGAATCCGCCTTTCAGCGATAATGTCGCCCCGATAACGGCAACGATTCCGACCAACATAAAAATGCCTTGGAAAAAGTCGTTGTACGCGGTTGCTTTATATCCGCCGAGAATGACGTAAGCGGCGGTTATCACTGCCATACCGATAACGCAGTGCTCATAAGTCAGCCCGTAATCTTTAAACGCCATTTCAAAAAGACGGGAAAGCCCGTTGTACACACTCGCGGTATACGGAATCAGAAAAATAAACACAATTGCCGCCGCGATAATTTTAATCGGCTTGCTGAGGTATCTTTTGCCGAAGAATTCAGGCATGGTCGCACTGTGCAGGTGATGAGTCATTACGCGGGTGCGTCTGCCCATAATCGCCCACGCCATCAGCGAGCCGATAAAGGCGTTCCCCAGCCCAATCCATGTTGCCGCCATGCCGTAGCTCCAGCCGAATTTCCCCGCATAACCCACGAACACCACCGCCGAGAAATACGATGTTCCGTAAGCGAACGCGGTTATCCACGGACCTAATGTTCTTCCGCCGAGAACGAAATCCGAAACTGTTTTTGATTTTCGTGTAAAGTAAACCCCTATGCCGATAACAAAGAGGATATAAACTACCGTAATTCCTAAAATCATTTTTAAATATCCCTTTCTTTTTTGGTTTAAAGTTAATGCGCTTTAAAGCGTTGAATCATTTTTATTATAACATAAAAAGATTGACTTGTCAATCTTTTTATGTTTCAACGTTCGCTCAGCCGTCCGCAACTTGTTGCGGCTAACGGCGTGCGGTTGTTATAACATAAAAAGATTGACTTGTCAACTTAAAATTTGTAGGGAACACATAAAAATAAAGCAGGATTCTCCTGCTTTATTTTTAATTCTGCGGCATTACACGTTAATGTTTAAATCTTCCTCAATGCTGTTTTCCCCCGGGAACATCGGCGGAAGTTCTCTTCTGTGCGTTACTCTGCCGTCCGGAAAAACCTCCGTGCCTTCGGGCGGTGTTTCTGACCAGGTTTCTCCGCCGTCTTCGGAGAACATCATTTTACCGTCTTCAGATTTCACCATCACGCTTCTCTCGATAATGAAATCTCCTGCCTCTTCCCATTCATAATCATCGGGAAAACCGGGGAAATTCTTGAATTCAAACCATTCAAATTCGGGGAATTCTAAAACCTCCGATAAATCGAAAGCTTCGCCGCAATGCGGGCACTCAACTTCTGTTTCAGCGGGCTGAACTGTAATTTCGCCGCCATTCGATGCGGAAACAGACAGAACGCCGGGCGGTACGGGCATTTTCTCTCCGCCCGCCGCAAACGCCGTCACCGCGCTGAGTGATAACACCGCAATCACACAAATGAATACCGCTATTTTTCTTTTTGCCATTTTTAAACCATTCCTTCCGTTTAATAATATTCTGCAAGTACATGTCTTACAAATTTATAATAAACTATTTGTTTGAACAATGCCTGTTTTGCAGGTAAATTTTGGTTAAACTTAATATTAATTCTGTCTGAATATTTGGTATATGTTTGAAAAATAACCAAAATAAATTTTCCTTTATTATATTTATTGACAAAAGCGGAAGAAAAATGTTATAATAAAATAGATTAAGTGTAGGTTATGCCAAACCGGAAAAATTCCAGAAAGGAATGGTTATCATTATTTTAACTCATTATATAAAAAAAATTGCTGTTATTTTAATAATTGCGGCGGCATTAATGATTTTTTCCGTATTTTCTTTAACTTCGGCTTCGGCAGGGTTAGAGGACACTGCGGTTCTTTGCGTTGAAGCGTTTACGGTCGGCGGCGAATTCATTCTCATGCCCTCTTTGGTTGAAATTCCGGCTGGCGGGACAAGCACGGTTTCCGATTTATTGAATGATTATATGGGCAGAAGTGAAATCAATTTCGGTTACGGCGCGGGGAGCACGCTAAACAACTTTGCCGTCCCGCGGACAGGGTTGCTGACGCTTAATAATGCAATCAGCAATGTTTTAACTGCCGGCAGTACAGGCGTTTCCAACAACGGGTGGCTTTCTGTCAACGATTTTGCCAAGGACAGCGAATGGATTTTGATTGTGAATAATAAAGCAACGGCTGAAGCACCCGATGTTTACAGACCTAAGAACGGCGATATTATCAGAATCGCTTTCTCGGTTTACGGAAACGGCGCAGACCTTGCGCTCAGCAAAACAAATATGCCTGCGGCAAGCACGGTTTCAGAACCGCTTTTCCCCGAAACTAACCGCGATACTTTATATACGTTAATGGCAAAGCATTATGCGGCAAGCGATTTCAGCGTTGATTATTACATAATTGAAACAGCCGCAAATTTAAACTCGTCGCAAGGGGATATAAACCGCGCCGAAGACTTTCTGAGAGCGGATATAAACGATGATTTCGACGATATAGAGAATCCGGGCAGTGACATTGAAGACAACGAACCCGGTCAAATCAATCCGAACCCGGGCAATCCTACTCCCCCGTCCAGCACCCCGCCCCCGACGAATCCTCCGCCCGCAAACAGCGGCAACCCGCCGCCGCAGTCCACGCCAAAGCAGACGAACGCAGTTGACCGTATTCCGCCGGCAAATTCTGCCGAAAGCGGAGCAAGCTTATTGGGCGCAGTTCCGCTTATCGGGGTTCTCGGTGTTTTAATATTCCTGTTCAGGCGCAAAAAGTAATAAAGGAGGCGATTTTATGCGTATAACGTTGGTTTTAGAAGACCCTATACCGCCCCGAAGTAGCAAATGCGAAAACAAAAAACAGCATAAAATCGTTACGCCGTTTGCATTAATTTAAAATTAATGTAAAGTAAATCGACGGCTGCGTTTTGTGCGCGGCTTTTTTGTTTTCATATTCCGGCAAAATAAAAAAGGAGTATGATGATGAAAGATTTTTCAATTTATGAAAACATGCTTGACGATAAGCAGTACCACGAGCTTCGGAGCGATTTGCTTGAAAAGAATACCGCCGATATTGCTCAGCTTTTAGAACACATTCCCGTTGACAAAGCTGTACTTATTTTCCGTATGCTGCCGAAAAACATGGCGGCGGAGGTTTTCGCGGACTTGTTCTCGGACGTGAAGCAATCGCTGATTGAACGGCTCAGTGATACGGAAATCCACTTCATTATAGAAGAGCTTTTCCTTGACGACGCGGCGGATTTTATTGAGGAAATGCCCGCAACCATTGCAAAAAAGGTTTTGGCGAACGCCAAGCCCGAAACGCGGGAGGAAATCAACCGTCTGCTGAAATATCCCGAAAATTCCGCCGGAAGCATTATGACGGTGGAATATGTGGATTTAAAAAGAGAAATGACCGTGCGGGACTCATTTGAGCGTATTCGTAAAACCGGCACGGACAAGGAAACGCTTTACACTTGTTATGTTACCGATTCGGAACGCAGGCTTGAGGGCATTGTTACCGCGAAAACTTTAATGCTTTCCGAGCGCGACGATGTCATCGGCGACATCATGGACGACGACGGCATTATCGTTGCGGAAACCTTGGAAGACCAGGAAGAAGTTGCTTTTAAATTCAACAAGTATGACTTGTTAAGCATACCGGTGGTGGATTCCGAACGGCGTTTGGTGGGAATCATCACCGTTGACGACATTGCGGACGTTGTTCAGGAAGAGGCAACCGAGGACTTTGAAAAGATGGCGGCTATGCTTCCGTCGGAAAAGCCGTATTTAAAAACCGGCGTATTCAGACTTTTTAAAAACCGAATCGGCTGGCTGTTGTTCCTGATGATTTCAGGCATGGGGACGGGGTTAATATTACAAAGCTTTGAGCATGCGTTAGTCGCCGTTCCTTTACTGGTTACTTTTATACCAATGCTGACAGATACAGGAGGAAACGCCGGAAGTCAAAGCTCCACGCTTATAATCCGCGGTATGGCTGTTGCCGAAATATCGCTTCACGATTTTCTGAAAGTAGCATGGAAAGAAATCCGTGTAAGTTTTTTAGCGGGTGTTGTTTTATCAATGGTTGCTTTTCTGCGTGTTTTTCTGATGAATATGAATGACCCTGAAGTGTATATAAAAGGCGCGGTAATAAGCCTGACTTTAATTTTTACCGTATTTATCGCTAAATTATGCGGCTGTATGCTGCCCATGCTTGCTAAAAAAGTTAAAATCGACCCTGCCGTCATGGCGGCGCCGTTAATTACCACCATTGTTGACGCAAGCTCGCTTTTGGTTTTCTTCTCAATCGCAAAGTTACTTTTAAACATATAAACCGCAGTAACACATTTTCTCTTTCCGGAATAATATAGGTTATTACAGACAGGGAGGTGTGAAAAATGAGAAGAAGGCACCGCAGGGAAAGGCGTAATTTACCCATGATTTGTTTGGCGGGTTCGCTTGCGTTTGTCTGCATTTGTTTAATTTCCGCGAAGTTCTTGTTTTTCATTCTCGCGGTCTTACTGATAGCGCTTGGGGTTTATATGCTCAGCTGCGGGTAAAAAAGCGTTATTTGAAACTTTAATCATTTCAAAGAGAGGTGTGCGCAATGAAAATCGTCGTGGTAAAAAGTCCGAGGGTTCTTGCCGGGTTTTTAAGATTTTTCTTTAAAATTAAGAAGGAACAGGTTACATAACAAGAAAGCACGGCTTCCGCCGTGCTTTTTGATTTATAGTTAATTAACTATATTATCTTTCAGTTTAAACTGTGAAATCAACTCCTCAAGCACGTTCGCCTGACTGCTCATTTCCTCGCTGGCGGCGGCGCTTTCCTCCGCTGTCGCGCTGTTAAGCTGAATCACCTGCGCTACCTGTGTGATTCCCTGATTGATTTGCACAATATTGCCGGATTGTTCTTCACTGGAACGGGCAATATCAGCGATAATTCCTGCGCTTTCATTAATGCCGCTGACGATTTCGGTCAGGCTGTCCGCTGTTTCATGCGCAATCCTGCTTCCAAGCTTTGCTTTTTCGGCTGAATCGGCTATAAGCGTTCCGGTTTCCTTAGCGGCTTCCGCGCTCTTTGCCGCAAGGTTGCGCACTTCCTCCGCAACAACGGCAAAACCTTTTCCCTGCTGTCCGGCTCTTGCAGCTTCCACTGCCGCGTTAAGCGCAAGTATATTCGTCTGAAAAGCAATATCGTCTATTACCTTGATGACTTTGCTTATGCTTTTACTTGCCATGTTTATATCATTTACGGCGGACATCATTTCGTCCATCTGCCGGCTTCCTTTTTCGGCATTGTTTTTAATGGTGTTTGCTAAATCAGCGGCATGAGCGGCTTTTCCGGCGTTTTCCTTGGTTTGCTCCGCAATTTCGGAAATGGAGGACGAAAGCTGTTCAACAGCCGCCGCCTGTTCGGTTGAGCCTTGCGCCAGCGACTGCGAACCGCCGGCGATTTGCAGAGAGCTTGCGGAAACCTGCGAGGTTGAGCCGTTTATTTTATTGAACATAGTGTTTAAATTATTCAAGGTTCTTTGCAAGGATAAGCCAATGGTATCGGCGTTTGAAAGCAGTTTCGGGTGACTGCTTAAATCACCGTTGGAAATGCGCTCCAATTCGCCGCTGATATAAGTAACGTGCGTTACAAACGAAGATGAAGCGGTAATACACTGCCCGATTTCGTCTTTAATCACCGAATAATTTTCTATGATTTTTTTATCTTCGTCAGTAAGTTTTATATCGCCGGTTGAACCGGCTTTTTTCATAAATCCGGTTAATGCGGCAAGGGGTTTGCTGATAATGCCGGAAATGTAAAAAGCTAAAGAAAGAGCGATAACAAGCGCAATTGTAATCACAATAATAATAACAGCTAACAGTGTTGAAAATAAATTATCGCCGGCTGTATTCGCGTTTTTTGCCACTTCTATCTTCATATCAAGGCATTGGTCAAAATTTTCAACGATTTTATTCACCGTATCGGTATAACCGGTCAGAACGCTGTATACTTCCGCGCCGTCTGCGCCGCTTTTTGCAAGATTGTATATTTGTGACATACATGCACGGAAATCTTTGTTGTATAAATCACAGGCTTCGTCAAAAAGAATTAAAGCGTCCGGGGTTTTTATTGTATTTCGGTAAGGTTCTAAATTTTTAAGCAACGTATCGTGATAATTATCTGCCCTGTTTTTTGCGTCCTCAACTAAATCCATATCATTAACGGACGCGCCGATAATCATATCGCGCATACAGGCGCGCTGGCGCTGCAGCATTTCAATTACTTTTGTCATATAGGGCATAGGAACGGTTTGGTTGTCATACATGGAGCTTGCGCCTTTATTAATGTCCCACATGCCGAAAATCCCCGCGCCGCCTATGATTACGGTCAAAAAAGCCGCAATGAGGAAACCGGTTAATAATTTCGCGGATACTTTCATATTCTTCATGCGATTTAACTCCTTATCATTTTGCTTCCAATTAATTATATGATAAAAAGCGAATTTTCGTGTTTATTTTGTTTAATTTTATGATTTTTGACATTATAATAATAAGCTCTGTTGATAACTGTATTGATGTACAGATAATTTATATAATGCGATGTTGCGGGGACTTCCCCACGGGGAAAACCACCCCGTCACAAATTTCTGCGGAAATTTGCGCCACCCCTCCAAGGAGGGGAATGGTTTTCCTTTTAAACGAGCCAAATTCCCCTCCTTGGAGGGGTGGACGCGAAGCGGACGGGGTGGTTCACAAATGCACATTATAACCATTTTGCTCGCATATCAATACAAAAGTATAACAAATCATAATAATAAAAAACCCGCTTACGTTTTCCGTAAGCGGATATTTAATATTTTCCGCAAAGCCCCCCTGCACGGCGTTCTCTGCTTGACTTTTATACGCAGTTATGCTAAAATTTAATATATTGCTTTGGTACAAAACGGTAGGTAAAGCTGTTTTCGTGTTTTCCCCCGCCTACGGCGGGGGAAAACACAGAGAAAATCTCTACTGTTTACTTCAAAAGTAATACAATAAAAAGAACGGGAAAACAGACATATGAACATTGACGACGCTGTGATTGTAAAAGCGCATTATGACGCCGACCCGCAAAAGGAATGGGACAGGCTTGCCGGCGGGAAATACGGTAAGTTCGAGTTCCGGATTGCCGCGCATTTTATGGATAAATACATCAAGCCCGGCGACAGTGTGCTTGACATCGGCGGCGGCACGGGACGCTATTCGATTTGGTTAGCGCAGAAGGGCTGTGACGTTGCTCTATTTGACTTGTCCGAGCAAAGCATAGAATTCGCTGAAAAAAAAGCAAAAGAATACAACGTCGGGCTTAAAACCTTTGCAGGGGACGCGCGTTATATCAGCGCGAATCCTAAGCTTGCCAAAAAATATGACCATGTACTTGTGATGGGTCCGCTTTATCACTTGATTAACGAGAATGACAGAATTGCCGTGCTGAAAGGCGCGATTTCGCACTTAAAAAAAGGCGGAACGCTTTTTGTTTCGTTTATTTCGCTGATTGGCGGCTATGTTTATATGGCAAGAGAGTGCCCTGAATTAATCACGCTTCCCGCTGAACAAGTTCCGGTTAATGCGTTTATTAACGGTCAGTCTTTCGGGGGAGACGGGTTTACCAGAGCGTTTTTCGCCTACCCTGACTACATATTGCCGTTTATGGAGCAGTTCCCGCTTAAAAAACTGCACTTTTTTGCGCAGGAGGGAATCAGCGCGCCTTTTGCGCAGCATTATGCAAAATTATCGCAGGAAGCGGTTGAGGAATGGTACAGAATCAGTTTAGCCGTCTGCGAAAAACCGGAGTTTTTTTCATACGCCGAGCATTTAATGTATATAGGGGAGAAATTGAAATAATTCTTCAACTTTTGTTTTTATAATTAAATAAACTTCACCGCAGTGCCGTATGCAATGACCTCTGCGGCACCCTGCATAACCGCCGCGGAAGCATAACGCACGCCTACAATGCCGTCCGCGCCTAAAGCACCGGCTTCGTTGACCATCCTCTGCGTAGCGATTGTTCTTGCCTCGTTCATCATATCGGTGTACCCTTTGATTTCACCGCCGACCATGGTTTTAAATCCTGCCATGATGTCCTTACCCATGTGCTTTGATTGCACAACACTGCCCTTTACCAACCCTATGGTGTGCAGATTTTTTCCTGAGATGTACTCGGTGTTTACAATAATCATGTCCGTACTCCTTTTTTAATTTGATAGTTTTATTATACTATATTTTTATTAAAAGTCAATCATTTATTTTTTGATTGATTTGCTTTTTTTTTTGCTTTATGATATTATATAAGCATGAAAAAATATCTTGAAATTCTTGAAATCACAAAACCGCACGGGATTAAAGGCGAAATGCGTGCGAAATTTTACTGTGACAGTATTGAAGAAATCAGTGAATACGAAACATTGTATTTCGGCGCGGATAAAAAGCCCGTAAAGTTAATATCATGCAGGGCAAACAAAACAATGGTAATTATTTCGCTTGAGGGTATTGATACTGTTGAAAGAGCGCAGAAACTTGCGGGTGAGCTGTTTTATATTAACCGCGAAGATATTATTCTTGACGAAGATACCTGGTTTATACAGGATTTAATCGGGCTTGACGTGTTCGACGCCGATAACGGGATTCGATACGGTGTTGTTGAAGAAATCCTGCAAAACGCACCGACTGATGTTTATGTGATTAGAACAACCGAGGGGAAGCAATTGCTGTTTCCATCCGTTCCGGAAGTGTTGATTGATGTAAATATAAATGAAAGCAAAATCTTAATCAGACCGTTAAAAGGATTATTTGAATGAAAATCGATATATTAACCCTTTTTCCCGAAATGTGCGAATGTTACTTGAATGAAAGCATCATCGGACGCGCCCGCAAAGCGGGCTTTCTTGACGTGCGCTGTCACAATATACGCGATTACACCCTTGATAAACACCGCCGTGTTGACGATAAGGCTTACGGCGGCGGAACAGGTATGGTCATGCAGGCACAGCCGATTTATGACTGCGTCAAAAGCGTTGCGGGCAGCGAAACCCCGCGTTTGATTTACCTGTCCCCGCAAGGGAAAATCTTAAACCAAAACCTCGTGAAGGAGCTTGCGCGGGAAGAAAACCTGCTTTTACTCTGCGGGCATTATGAGGGTGTTGACGAGCGTGTTTTGGAAGAATTGGATTTTGAAGAAATTTCAATCGGCGATTATGTTGTCACAGGAGGGGAATTACCCGCGCTTGTGCTGACGGACGCGGTCGCAAGGCTCTTGGAAGGTGTGTTGCCGAATGAAGACGCTTTTACGGAGGAAAGCCATTTTAATAATTTGCTTGAACACCCGCAGTATACCCGCCCCGAAGTCTGGAAAGAACGTAAAGTTCCCGAAGTGCTGATTTCCGGACATCATGCCAATATCGAAAAATGGAAGAAAGAACAAAGCAAAAAAGTTACAAATGAAAAGCGTAAAGATTTATTGACTTAACACGTTAATTATGTTAAAATATAATCAATCAAATAAATTACAACGGAGGATTGTCTGAAAAATAAATTTTTCAGACGGGAATTTGTGCATTGCACAAATTCCGGAAAGGAATGGTTTATACAAATGGGAAATTCAGAATTCAACAAACCATTAGTTACGCATATTTACACCGCTGACCCGTCGGTGCATGTTTTTGAGGGCAAGCTTTACATTTATCCGTCGCATGACCTTGAAAACGACGGCGTTGACGACGACAAGGGCGACCATTTCAAAATGAAAGACTATCACGTTCTGTCATTGGACGACGTCGGCGCGCCTTGCGTTGACCACGGCGAAGCCCTGCACATTAAAGACGTTCCGTGGGCAAGCGAACAGATGTGGGCGCCGGATGCCGCTTTCAAAAACGGTAAGTATTACTTTTATTTCCCCGCGAAAGACAAAGAAGGAAAATTCCGTATCGGCGCGGCGGTCAGTGACAAGCCCATGGGACCTTTCAAAGCTGAACCCGATTATATTCAAGGCACTTTCAGCATTGACCCTGCCGTTTTCACTGATGATGACAATCAATCCTACATGTATTGGGGCGGACTTTGGGGCGGACAGCTTGAAAAATGGCAGACCGGCTCTTTTGTTCCGGGCGAAGCAGATATAACTGTCGGTTCGGACGGCCCTCAGGGCGATGAGCCCGCACTCGGCCCGTACATGGCAGAAATGAACGACGATATGGTTAGTTTTAAAACCAAACCTGTAGAAATCAAAATCCTTGACGAAAGCGGCGAGCCGATTAAAGCCGGCGATACGGACAGAAGATACTTTGAAGGCCCGTGTATGCACAAATTCGGCGGGAAGTATTATTTATCCTATTCAACCGGCGATACGCATTTTCTTGTTTACGCCGAAGGCGATAACCCCAAAGGGCCGTTTACATACAAGGGCAGAATTTTAGAGCCTGTTATCGGCTGGACGACACATCATTACATCGTTGAATTTAAAGACAAGTGGTACTTATTTTATCACGACAGTTCGCTGTCGGACGGCAAAACACCGCTGCGCTGCGTGAAGTTCAGGGAAATTCAGATTGAAGCGGACGGCACGATTAAGACGATGAAGCCTTATGAGGATTAAGAAATGAAAAAAGCACTGTTATGTTTGATTTTAATTTTTGCGGTTATAACAGTTTCGTCCTGCGGCGGGGAAACAATTCCCGCCGCAGACGTTTTATCCGAAACAGACATATCCGCAGCTGATGAAATTGAGCAAATTGAAGAAAACGAGCAGGATAATGAACCAGAAGAGGAACAGGTTTTTTTACCTGAAGCAGAACCTGAACCGGAAATTGAAGAATTGCCGTTGTTTGTAGGATACGCCGAAGATTTTAATAAAAGTGATTTACAGGGCAGAAAACCTATTAAATACGGGGAAGGTCCGGTAACGGTTATCATTTTCAGCGATGATGTTTTGTTCAACTTTGAGCTGCGCGGTATAGACTGGGAAGAATATGACGGCGGAGCACTTCACTTTGGCGAGGTTATTTTCAGTTTACAAAGTTTTCCGACAGATTATTATATTGAATACTCATTTATTTGGCTCGGAGATTCGCCTCACAAAGCGTTTACTTTTAAAGAATATAATGACGGATTATATAACACCCGTTATTCGTATTATATGAATTTAAGCGGATATGACGGTTCGTTGAGCGTTATACAGCATGAGTTTGCAGATTATGAAGGATTTTACAGAAGTCGTGAAATTAAAATTGAAGAAATTGAATTGATTGACGGGGTTATGTTAATCACTGAGAACGGAGAATATCCATGGAATGAAAGTATTACTTTAAAGTATAAAGATGATAAAGAAATTATTGTTGAAAATAATGAATATATTCTTTCACTTGAAATTTCTCCGGATAAAACAAAATTCGTTTACGGTATTCCGAGATTTGATAGTGATGAAGGACCAAATGATTTTTATATGTTTGATGTTCTTTCGGGCGAAAGTGAACCAATTATAATTGACGAATTTGAGCCTTATTACGGACAGCAGTATTCAATAAAAAATGCTATATGGCTTGATAATGAAATCTTGTTGATTATCGGGGGTTACGCTTATGGTACGGTTTCACGCGGGGGTAATCTTTATTATTATAACATTAATGATGGTTCAACCGAAAAAATTATTGATTGCGAAATTTCCTTTGAACTGGAATCAATTAAAATAAATGATGATTATCTTGAAGTTGGTGTTTGCGTACACTTTTACGGTTTCAATAGCTATTTCCGTTATAAAGAAAATATCCACGTAAATCAAATTTATGACTTAATTAATAATAATGAAATATTAGCATTTGACAGTATAAAAATAGATTAAATTCCCCGGACTTGCGTAAAATCCCCCTTAAAGCAATATATTTAAAGTAGATTGCTTTAAGGGGGATTTTAACTATGTCTAAACATTATTTTGCCGGCGCGAACACACCCGACGGCTTTTACAGCTGTTTTAACAATATACTGCCGCTTTCAAAAACCAATAAAAAAATCTACATAAAAGGCGGTTCAGGTACAGGGAAAAGCACACTGATGAAAAGAACCGCTGCGCTTTTTGAAGAAAAAGGGCATAAAACAGAAACCTTTCATTGTTCCAACGACGCGGAAAGCATAGACGGAATCAGTATTCCTGATTGCGGAATCGCCGTAGTTGACGCCACCGCCCCGCACCCCGCAGACCCGCAAATGCCAGTTGTAATTGATGAAATTTTTGATACTGCCGTGTTCCTTGATAACCGTGCTTTAAGCGGACATAAAAAACAGTTGATTGAATATTCAACCGATAAGAAAGCAACCTACGAACGCGCTTACGGGTATCTGAAAGCCGCACGTAACATTCACTGCTTAAACGAAAAAATATACCGGAGCGCGTTGAATCAAGGGGCATTGAACAGCTATATAGTTGAAACGCTGAAAATTTTCAGCGATACGAACGCAAACGGCAGAAACGCTGTCAACAGAGAATTATTCGCAACGGCAATCACGCCGGACGGGCTGAAAAGCCTTATTTCATCCGCACTCGGCGCGGGAAAAACATATATCTTAAACAATGAGGAAGCAACAGGAACGAACGATTTTCTAAAAGCGGTGCAATCTAAAGTGAACCTGCTTGCGCTTGATACTGTCAGCTTCAAGTGCCCGCTTGAACCCGAAAAAACCGAGCATTTATATATACCTTTATTAGATATTGCTTTTATCACGTCCAATCAGTATCACCGGTATGAACCTGAAAGGGAAAACGAAAAGATTTATTTTAAAGCGTTTTTGAATACACAGGAGCTTGAAAAATACAAGAGCGAAATTGATTACAACCGCGGGATTTTTGATGGGCTTTTGCAAAAAGCTGTCCGGACAATGGCGGCGGCAAAGGAAATTCACGCGGAAATTGAAAATATTTACGGTGCGGCGATGGATTTCAAAAAAATGAATAAGGCATATGACGGGGTGCTGGGTAAATTGCAAGGGTGAAAATATTCATAATGCGTTATCCCGTTTTTTGGGCACACGGGCGTTCTGCTCCAAATCATAAAGCTCCATGAGCAGGGCAACATCGTCCGCGCTCGGATTGTTAAATGTAAAAGCATGACACCCGCAAACGCATTTTTCCTCATTGTTTAACCTATATTTAATTTTGCGGTTGCATTTCTCTGCACAATTACCGCACCGTCCGATAACAAAAGCTGAAAATAAATGCGGCGGCAATGCTTCAATTTTTTCCATGTATGCGTCCGGATTGTTCAGTTTTAACCGCAAAGCCAAGCTCTCGTTTGTAATCGGATAGATGCTTTTTTCATTACCGTATTCAATGAAATTCAATGTATCCTTACCCTTTTGGTTTATGAAACGGTTTTTAAGAAAATCTGCATCTATTTGAAGCGTCAACCCTCGTTCCTTGAAACTTTCTGTCATTGCAAACAAAGATTTATTTTCGGCAACATTTGCAAAATGTTCAAGAGTTTTCGGCGGTAAACGCTCTGTGTTGTTCGCGAAAACGGCAGGGGTCAGATAAATAAACTGCTCAAATAAACGAAAGCAGTAGCAAGCGACAGGCTGAGAAAAAAAGTAAGGGATATATTTTCTGAGTTTATCGCCGAGAGCGGTTAAAACAATCAATAAATCGGGGTTGTCGGGGTATGTAATTGTAAACTCACCCGATTTTTTTAATTTCCTGTTAAAACCCTCAATTATAAAACCAAAATCAGCGAGTAAATCAAGCTGTTCCGGTAGCCGCTTGCTTTTCAGTTCCGTGAATTTTTTTCGGAGTTCAGCTATATCGACGACAAGCGCATTATTTGAAACAAAGGCACATAAACTAACCGCAAATACAGCAGCAGGAAAGTTTAATAACGCGGTGTTTCCCGCACGCCCCTCAGCGGAACAGCCCCGATATTTTTCGACTTCAAACAGCGGGAGATTTAACGAAGCGGGGTCGTTTTCGGCTTTTTTGTAGTAATCCGAAAAAATCTTTCGCAAATCATTTATAGCCTTGTAAAAGCGTTTTTCGCTGATACCTGCGAGGTATTCCGAGCATACTTTTCCATTCGGAAGGCTTTCGGGATATATACATTTGCGTATTCTTCGTGCTTGAAGCTGAACATAAAAAGTATTATTCATGCTTATTTCCCCTGCTTTTTTTCTTTATTATATCATAAGAAATACGACAACTGTGTGTCATATTCACACGTTCTAATATAATTCAGCTAAAATTCAGTTACAAAACAGCGAAAATTCAATTTTTCAGGTTATAATTGATTTATTGCACATATTATGATATACTCAAAACAGAGGTGAGCTTATGGCGAAAATATTGATTTGCGACGATGAAGAGGGCTTGCGCGCTGTCATCAAGCGTTACGCACTGTTTGAAGGTCATAAAGTAACCGAAGCGGCAAACGGCATGGACGCTGTTGAAGCGTGCCGGAAACAACAGTTTGATATAATTATCATGGATATTATGATGCCGGAATTAGACGGCTTTTCCGCAGTGAAAGAAATCCGTAAAACCTCCTCTGTTCCTGTGATTATGCTGTCGGCAAGAGGTGAAGAATATGACAAGGTAATCGGTTTTGAGCTTGGCGTTGATGATTATGTCGTGAAACCTTTTTCGTCAAAGGAAATTATGCTGCGGATAAATGCAATTCTGCGCAGGACAAGCGGTGTTTCCGGCGGCGCGGACGGCGGAAAGCATACGGTTTATACAAAAGACGGTTTCACGGCGGACATGACGGCTTATAAAGTTACCGTTGACGGCGAACAGGCGGATTTAGCTCCGAAATTATATGATTTGCTGTTTTTCCTTATCCGGAACAGGAACATCGCCGTTTCCCGCGATAAAATTCTTTCGGAAGTGTGGGGTTATGATTATTACGGCGACGACCGGACACTTGACACGCACATGAGATTATTGCGGAAAGCCATGGGAAAATACGCCGGTCTGATTACGACCTTACGCGGATTGGGGTATAGATTTGATGGATAGTACCGGTAAAAGCAGGTTAAAATTAAAATGGAAGATTTTCGCTTTTCTGTTGGGCTTCTGCGCTCTTTTGCTCAGTATTCTGTGGCTGTTTCAAACGGTTTTTTTAAACGATATATATAAATTTATCCGCAGGCAGGAATTAAAGCAAGCAATCACCGAAGTGGAGCGGGAAATGGAAACAAAAGGCGAAAACGCCGATTTAGAGGGGTTATTAATACGCATACAGGAAGAAAAAGACATAATGGTTGCCTTTACAATTGATTACACAACTGTTATATTCAGACCCGACTCACAGAATTACCAAATCGAACGCAGGGATTTTACTGTTATTTCCGAACGCCGCGAATCTGAAGTTATCACCGATGTAAGGGAATACAAGCTACAGAACGGAGGAATTATTTCCCTTACGTTTTACGCCGTGATTGTACCGGTGGAAGCTACGGTTTCAACCCTCAGAACACAGCTTTATTTTATAACCGCGGCAATGGTTGTGCTGTCTGTTCTGCTTGCTTTTATTATTGCAAGGCGCGTTTCAAAACCCATTGAAATTATCAGCAAAAATGCCCTCATGCTTGCGCGGGGGAATTATGACGTCCGTTTTAAAGGAGAAGGTTTCCGTGAAATCACCGCGCTTTCGGACACGCTCAACACAACCGCGGCAGAGCTTAGGCGCGTTGAAGCCCTGCGCCGCGAACTGCTCGCCAATGTATCGCATGATTTGAGAACGCCGCTTGCATTGATTTACAGTTACGCGGAAATGATGAGTGATTTTCCCGAAGAAATCACAGTTGAACAATTGAAAATGATTATGAATGAAACCCTGCGCCTGACGACGCTTGTGAATGATGTATTAGATATTTCAAAAATTGAAAACGATATGGAACATGTAAATATCACCAGATTCAATTTGACGGAAAGTGTTTTAGCGACCGTTCAGAATATGCAGGAATTGTTAAAAAACAGCGATTATAAGATTATATTTAAACCCGGCGCGCAAATCTATATAAACGCTGACGAAACTAAAATTAACAGAGCGTTTTATAATCTTTTAATCAACGCGGTGAATTATTCGGGCGAAAACCGGACAGTGATTGTAAAGCAGGAAATTATGAATAACCGTGTGCGTATCAGTGTTACAGACAGCGGCGGCGGCATCGCAAGCGAAGAGCTGCATTTTATCTGGGACAGGTACTATAAAAGCGGAAAAGCGCATAAACGCGCCGTTACGGGTACGGGTTTAGGGCTTTCCATTGTAAAGAAAATCATTGAACTGCACGGCGGATTTTACGGGGTTGAATCCGAAATCGGAAAAGGAAGCACATTCTGGTTTGAAATTGACAATTACAAACCGTCTTGACAAATTTCCGCAATTATGCTATTATCAAAGCTGTGAATTAAATTAATTGTTTTCGTGTTTCCCCGCCTACGGCGGGGAAACACAGAAAAATTTCTGTTTATTATTTATAAAAGTAATAATTACAGGCGCGGAGGAATTTTTAATGAACGTATGGCATGATATTGACGCGAAGCGGATTAATCCGGAAAACTTCATCGCTTTTGTGGAAATTTCAAAAGGCGAAAAAACAAAATATGAGCTTGATAAAAAAAGCGGCTTGTTAATTCTTGACCGTATTCTTTATACGTCCACGCATTATCCTGCAAACTACGGCTTTATCCCAAAAACTCTTGCCGACGACGGCGACCCCTTAGATGTACTAATTTTATGCAACGAGCCGATTCAGCCGCAGGTGCTTGTGCATTGCTATGCAATCGGCGTTATTAATATGAACGATAACGACAGCCGAGACGAAAAAATCATAGCAATCCCTTTCAACGACCCGACTTACAATACATATAAAAGCATTTCCGAATTGCCCGCGCATATTTTTGAGGAAATGAGGCATTTTTTCTCAGTTTATAAACAGCTTGAAGGAAAAACAACAGCAGTGGACGAGGTGATGGACGAGCATAAAGCCCGCGAAATTATTCAGCAGACCATTGACAATTATAAACTTATTTTCGGGAATAACGAACTTTTATAAAGATTTTATAAGGACAAAATTAAAAAGAACTGCACATGTACGGTTATTTTTTCATAAGACGTTTATACGGAAAAAGGTGTGGTTATAAGTATGTTAATTTTAGCCAGCAATTCCCCGCGCAGACGCGAACTGCTTCAAAACGCGGGTTATAATTTTAAAGTAGTCCCCGCCGAAAACGAAGAGCTTACCTCACCGATTAAACCAGAACACGCCGCAGTCGAAACCGCACGCGCAAAAGCCTTGGAAGTTTCCGGGAAATACCCCCATGACATTGTTTTAGCGGCGGATACCATTGTTGTTTTGAACAATAAAATTATGGGTAAGCCCAAAGACGAAGCTGACGCTTTTAATATGTTAAAAGCCTTGTCCGGCGTGCGGCACACGGTGATTACGGGCGTTGTGATTATGAAAGGCACGGATTCCCGTTCGTTTTACGGGCGGACATGCGTGGAATTTTATCCGCTTTCCGACGGTGAAATCGAAGCCTACATTAAAACCGGTGAGCCTTTCGACAAAGCGGGCGCATATGGTATACAGGAAAAAGGTGCGTTACTGGTGAAAGGCATCAGGGGCGATTATTTCAACGTAATGGGACTGCCGATTGCTAAAATAGCGAAATATTTAAAAACATTCGGGGTTGAACCTGTGTAGGGGCGACCCTCGCGGTCGCCCGAAATCCGCGATTATTATTCTGTATAATCGGGCGACCGCAAGGGTCACCCCTACAATTTATTGGGAAAGTAAAAAAATTTTTCAAAACCTATTGACCGATT
>Ga0082212_10002103_pt1 | contig 29294 bp, 29 predicted proteins | sample TergutNt197P3_FD_71548 | JGI IMG/M metagenome (GOLD analysis project Ga0082212, IMG submission 71548) | Neocapritermes taracua P3 segment gut microbial communities from Petit-Saut dam, French Guiana - Nt197 P3 | ecosystem: Host-associated > Arthropoda: Insects > Digestive system > Gut ...
CCGCAACCCGTACTTGCATTTTGAGCTTCATTATCTGAAATTTCTCCGTTTTCTATATTGATGGTTCCCCCGGCATTATACACGCCGCCGGCACTATCGGGATAATTAGCTATGTTATGGGTAATTTTACAGTCACCGTACATATTGAGCGTGCCTGTACTCTCGTTGTACACGCCGCCGCCATTTGCCGCGTAATTATAACTAATCTCCGCTCCGTCTTTCATAATGACAGTACCTCTGTTGAGTATGCCGCCGCCATGGCCGCCGCCGTTGTTATCGCCTTTTGTAATTATGACGTCCTCAAGCCATAATTCCCCGTTGTTAGTTATAATGGAATAACCTGAGCTGCCTGCTGTTATTGTGCGCTTTGTATCGTCGCTTGTTATTTTGATTATCTTCCCTGACAGTATCGTAACCGTAGCAACAGTAGTAATGTCGTCCGTAAGTTGTATTATTGTCGGTTCACCCACATCTACCGCGCCTATCGCCGAAATTAAATCGGCATAATCGCCGGGAACCGTAACAGTAATTGCTGTTTCCCATACCGTTTCCGAAACTTCCGCGTTGACTGTTGCAATCCCCATTGTCAGAATTGGCGTTAAGACTAATATCAGAGAGAGTATTAACGATATAAATTTTTTCATGATTTTATATGCCTCCTGTGTTTTTATTTTATAATATAACATAATTTTTTTGTTATGTCAATATCACATTTTATATAACAAATTAGAGGATTACATTTGCGAGATAGGATTGTAAATAAAAAAATCGGGGAACTTCCATCTTGATTTATGGTTGTTCCCTTTTTTTACGAATTTTATATATTATCTTTTATATTATATCATGTATGTTTTTAAAGATAAATCAACATCTTTTAAAATATACATGATTTGAAAATGCACCGAAATCCCCGACCACGATAATATTATCGACGAAAATATCAGTTTATAACTAACAGGCATATTAATATTTACGAGTGAATATATCCCCGAACTTATTTCAAAAGTCCCGGATATAGCGGTTTTTAAAAACCCCGGATTATATAAATTTACGATATTCGTTAAAAATTCAAACAAAACGTTTGCCACAATAAAGAAAAACAAAACCGTTCCGCATATATTTAAAATACCGCTCACAGACTCTGAAATTATTTCCGTAAAATTTATTTTGTCTTTATCCGGTGATTTATTTGTAGGGACGAACTGTGTTCGTCCGTGACGATTGGTAGGATTTAGCGGACGAACACAGTTCGTCCCTACGGGTTTTATCCCGAACATAAATCTTATTATAATCCCCGTAATAACCGCAGAAATCAACTGAACGCAAAACAAATATAATCCCGTCATAAAACTGCCGAACACAGCAATCCCCGCAGCCGATACCGCAAACGATATGCTGCAATTATTGCAGAACGCGAGGGTTCTTTCGGCTTCGTTTTTGTTTTGTTTGTTCTGGGGATTATTATTTGCCAGATATACTTCTTTTACTGTTTTTGCGCCTATGGGAAAACCTAAAATCCCGCCCGTAAAAAAAGCGTTCGCGTATTCACCCGATACCCCGAATAAAAATCTCGCGGGTTTGTCTAAAACGCGTCCCAAAAATCCGAAAGCCGACGAGTTTATAAACATTTTTGAAAACACAAGAAACGGGAAAATCACGGGGATTATCACAAGATAACATAAATTCAAGCCTTGTAAAACAATATCAGCCGAAGATTGCGGGTATTTTATTATATAAAACATAAACGCTATAATTATTACAGAAAACAAAAATTTATTTATTTTTTTTATGTTATTCGTCATATTCATGATTATATCTCCGTTTTTTTATTCTTAAAATAATACTATTGTACTTTTATTAAAAATATTCGCATAAATTTTATATTGTCAAACACATAAAATCGGAGGCGGTATTTTGAAAAACACAAATAAAATAAAAAACAACGACAAACTTGCCGAAGTTTTGTCTTTTCCGCAAGGGACTTTCAGAAATTTCCCCACGATTCAGATAAAAGGCAACCGTGAAATAACTATCGACGGCTGTACGGGGCTTTTATCATACGAAGAAGAAAACATACTTCTCGAAACAAGATACTGCCGTATAAATATAATAGGCAGGACGCTTACGTTAAGCAATCTCACGAAAAATATCCTCGCAATCAGGGGATTTATAAAAAACGTCGAATTTACGATGTAAAACAATATTTTAGGAGAATTTGGAGAAATAAATAAAAAGTTAATTGAACGCGGAAAGTTCGGCGAATGTTACTGCGGTGACATCCCCCTGCCCGATTGGCGTGAACTGCATGTGAATTTTGTTCACATTCGTTACACGTTGCGAAAAGGGGCTTTTTTGAGTTTCATTTTATTCGCGTCGCATTTATTTTTTGTTTTATTCAAAGAACGAAAATAAATTTAATAACGCTCTTGCAAATATTTCAAAATTAGTATATACTTATATTTATACATATATTTATACATATTGACTGAATTGGAACAGTTAATCAAACCAAATCGAAAGGAATTTTTAAAGAACATTTATGGAAAGCAATATTTTCAGAAAAAATGCCGTGGATAAAATAAAATCGCCGGAACAGCTTAACGAATATATAAAAGTTGCCGGACCCGGTCTTTGGAGTATGCTCGGAGGGCTTGTCGTTATATTCGCCTCGTTTTTTATCTGGGGTTTTATGGGTTCGATACCCGAAACCGCAGCCATTTCCGGAACAGCCCTTGAAACCGACGGCAACCCCATAGCCGTTTACTGTTATCTTCCCATAGACGAAACAAAAAATCTTTCTTTGGGCATGGAAGTTCGTGTTTCCCCCAATTACGCGCCCAAAGAACAGTTCGGATATATATACGGAACTATTGAAAGTATAGGCGAAACGCCTGTTACTTCGGAGATGATAAAAAATATCCACGGAGATGATTTCGCGTTTTTGTCTGTCCCGGACGGTAATGTTATCCGGGTTGTCGTCGTTCTCAGAGAGCAGGACGGTATCTTACAATGGTCAGCTCCGAAAGGTTCGTCTGTAAATCTGACGGTCGGCTCGACATGCGAATTGACCGTTGTCACATCGGAACGCAAGCCGTACGAACTTTTATTCAGATGACGGAAAGGATGAAAAAAAATGGGTAAGAATAATAAAAATAACAAACTTAAAAAAATCCCTTTTATTATGCAGATGGAAGCTCTTGAATGCGGGGCTGCGTGTCTTTGCATGGTGCTTGCGTATTATGGGAAATGGCTGCCGCTTGAACAGGTGCGTTCAGACTGCGGAGTATCGAGAGACGGCAGCAACGCCCGCAATATATACCGCGCCGCCGCTATGTACGGGCTCAAAGCGACGGCTTTCAGAATGGAACCCTCCGAACTCAGAAATATCGAATGCCCTGCTATCATACACTGGAACTTCAATCACTTTGTGGTTTTGAACGGCTTTAAAAAAAATCACGCTGTTATCAACAATCCCGCGAGAGGCACAGTAAACGTCCCTCTCGATGAATTTGACAAATCTTTTACTGGGGTCGTTTTAACATTTGAGAAAACCGAAGATTTTTCCCCGGAAGGCAGACCGCGAAGCGTGCTTGCCTTTGCCATGTCCCGGCTAAAAGGAACCGCCGCGGCTTTTATATTCGTTTTTCTGACGGGTATTTTCGCTTCGCTGCTGGATATTTTAAATCCGGTTTTTTCGAAGATTTTTCTGGACGATATACTGTCCGGTCAGACGCGCTCATGGTTTTTGCCGTTTATTTACGCGATGTTTGCCGTACTTTTTTTAAAGTTCTGCCTGTCGGCTGTAAACGCCGTATGCCGGCTTAGGATAGAGGGGAAGTTCGCGATAACTGCCAACGCGGAATTTTTATGGCATATTCTTAGACTTCCGATAGAATTCTTTTCCCAGAGATACGCCGGCGATATAATCATGCGGCAGTCATCGAACGAGGGGATTGCGGGTATGCTGATTTCACAGCTTTCCCCTATACTGCTCAACATGGGGCTTATGGTTTTTTATTTTTTAATGCTGTTGCAGTATAACCCGGTTCTGACTGTAATAGGCATATCGTCAGCCGTAATCAATATGCTGCTTTCGCAATACGCCGCAAAAAAAAGCGTTACGTATTCAAGGCTGTCCCAGTCGTCCGGGGGCAGCGTCAGTTCGGTTACTATGGCAAGCATAGACATGATAGAAACGATAAAAGCCTCGGGCGCGGAAAACGGCATTATGGAACGGTTTTCGGGTTATCTTGCCAAACAGCACAACGCGAACATGGCGGCGCAGAGATTTTTAACGTATTTTAATATTCTGCCGTCGGTTATCGGGCAGATATTAAATCTGGCTGTTCTTTTGTTCGGCGTTCTTTTTATCATGAACGGGGAAATGACCATCGGGACCCTTATGGCTTTTCAGGGATTTCTCGGTTCGTTTTTGTCGCCTGTCGGTCAGATTTCCGGGGTTGCTCAGGGACTTACTGCTATGCGGACCAATATGGAGCGTATAGAAGACGTTATGAATTATAAACCGGAGCCCGAAAACAACGTGGAAATCACAGGAAAGCTCACGGGAACTTTGCAGATGAAAAGCGTGTCATTCGGGTACGGCAAATTATCGCCGCCGCTTATCAGGGATTTTTCGCTTGATTTAACTCCCGGCAAAACAGTGGCGATTGTCGGAGCTTCGGGTTCCGGAAAATCAACGGTCGCCAAGCTTATCACAGGGTTATACGAGCCATGGGAGGGAGAAATCCTGTTTGACGGCAAAAAAAGGGCAGAGATAGACGAATATTCTTTCAGGAGTTCTGTTTCGATGGTTGACCAGGAAATAACGCTTTTTGAAGACAGCGTGGCTGAAAATATCCGTATGTGGGACCCGTCTATCGAAGATTTTGCCGTTATACTTGCCGCGCGGGACGCAGACATGCACGAAACGATAGTCAAGCGTTCCGGGGGTTATAAGCAAACCGTAGCCGAGAATGGCAGAAATTTTTCCGGAGGTCAGCGTCAGCGGCTGGAAATCGCACGAGTTTTGGCTCAGGAGCCCACTATCGCCGTTCTTGACGAAGCCACAAGCGCGCTTGACGCGAAAACAGAAGAAACAGTTATGAAAAACATACGCAAAATCGGGTGCGCCTGCGTTATTATCGCCCACAGGCTTTCGACCGTCAGGGATTGCGACGAGATAATAGTTTTGGAAAAAGGCGAAATCGTTGAACGCGGCGCGCATGACTATTTGTATGCTCTGGGCGGGAAATATACCGGGTTAGTCTCGGTGGAATAACTAAAATAAGTGAAATAATTAAAATAATTGGGACAGGAGGCGACATTTATATGCCGGAACTGAATATTTTTGATTTGCAGATGCAGGAACGCATATCCGGCGACGAAACGATGTTCGGGAACGCTTTTGACGACCTTATGTCTATATTATATAAAAATCCCGAAACCAAAGCCGCCGACTTTTCAGACGCCGTTTGCGAAATCCTCTCCTGTTTGAAAGTGAAAATACCCGAAGTGCCCGACGATATTGGCGATATAGAGGCGCGTATCGAATATATGCTCCGTCCGTCGGGCTGTACCCGCCGCCGCGTCGAATTAAAAGGACGCTGGTGGAAAGACGCTTCCGACCCTTTTCTGGGCTTTTTTGCAAACGGGGAGCCGGTTGCTTTTATACCGGGTAAATCCGGAGGCTATACATTCCGGGAGAAAAACGGCGCAGGCAAAAGAATAAAAATAAACGACAAAAATTCAAAGCTTTTTTTGGAAGACGCTTATTGTTTTTATAGTCCGTTTGCCCTGAAAAAACTGCGGCTTCGTGATTTGTCGCTTTTTATGGTCAGAAATATCCGTCTGCCCGACGCGGCGTACGTTGTCGCCGTCAGCCTTATCGTGTCCCTTCTCGGCATGGTTTCGCCATACGTAAGCCGGCAGCTTTACGGTACGGTTATCCCGTCGGGCATTAAAACAAATATCCCTGCAATCGGGTTTTTGCTTCTCGGGACTTCTGTCGGCGCTATGCTGTTCGGATTGGCGAGGAGCCTGATTCTTACAAGGTTTCAAACGGTTTTCCTGCGCGTTCAGAATGCCGCCATGATGCGCGTGCTGTCGCTTCCCGTTACTTTTTTCCGGAACTATTCGTCCGGGGATATAGCCAGCCGCATGGGCAACCTGACAAATCTGTGTCAGATTATATCCAATGCGTTTATGTCCACGGGATTAACTGCTCTGTTTTCGTTTGTTTATCTTTTTCAGATGAGCCGATACGCGCCGGGTATGGTTATGCCCGGATTCTTAGTTATTTTATTAATGCTTTCCGTGTCTGTGCTTACTACGCTTTCCCAGGTGAAAATCATGAGAAAAAAGCTTAAGGCTCAAACAAGGCTTTCAGCTTTGCTATTTTCGCTTATATCCGGAATACAGAAAATCAAACTGACCGGAGCGAAAAAACGGGCTTTCGCCAAATGGGCGTCGGCTTACAAAGAAGTCGGGCGGCTTACTTATTCGCCGCCGTTGTTCCTGCGTTTTTTGGAACCGATAAATCTTATTGTTTCTATGGGAGGGAGCATACTCCTGTATTACGCTGCCGGGGCTTTGGGCGTGGGCGCGGCTGATTATTTGGCGTTTATGGCGGCTTACGGTTCTTTGTCCGGCGCGATTATAATGCTTTCGGGGGTTGCGAGAACGGTTTCGGATATTAAAACAAATTTGGAAATGGTGCGTCCTCTTATGGAACAGGAGCCCGAGACAGAAGAAAACAAAAAACAAATCGCGTCGCTGTCCGGAAGTATCGAGATAAACAACGTATGTTTCCGGTATGACCCCGACGGACCGCTTATACTCGACAATATAAGTTTAAAACTGCGTCCGGGGGAATACGTTGCGGTCGTCGGGAAAACCGGGAGCGGAAAATCCACGCTGCTTCGCGTTCTGTTGGGGTTTGAGAATCCCGAATCGGGAGCGGTGTATTACGACGGGAACAGCCTCGACAGTTTAGATTTGCGTTCTTTAAGGCGTTGTATCGGCGTATGTCTGCAGACAGCCGGGCTTATGGCGGGTTCTATTTATCACAACATTACGATAACCGCCCCGTGGAAAACCCTCGACGACGCGTGGGAAGCTGCGAAACTCGCCGGTATAGACGAAGATATACGGGAGATGCCCATGAATATGCACACGGTAATCCCCGAAGGTGGCGGCGGCGTTTCCGGAGGACAGCGTCAGAGGCTGATGATAGCGCGGGCGCTTATCTCAAAGCCGAAGATTATATTTTTCGACGAAGCGACAAGCGCGCTGGACAATATCACGCAAAAACTCGTATCTGAATCCGTCGCTTCGCTTAAAGCGACAAGGGTTGTAATTGCCCACAGGCTTTCCACCATAAAAGGCTGCGACCGCATTCTGGTGATGTCTGACGGGCGTATAACCGAAGAGGGCGGATATGACGAATTAATGAATAAAAAGGGCGAATTTTACGAACTTGTAAAGAGGCAGATTATATGAACGCGGATTTGGATTTGGATTTCAATATTGTTTATGAAAAATATTATCCCAAAATATACAACTATGCGTATTACCGGCTGATAAACAAAGAGGACGCAGAAGATATTGTCAGCGAGGTGTTTTTAAAAGCCCTGAACGGCATAAGCCGTTTTGACGGGAAGCGCGCAGACATATCAACGTGGCTTTTTAGAATCGCCGCGAATGCCGTGAACGACCATTTCCGTCGGCTGAAAAAGGCGGCATTTATCCCGATAGAAGACGCCGAACCGTTTCTGCCGGATTCTGATTCTAATTCAATGAGCGACGATATGATTCATGCAGAAGATATGCAAAAGCTGGGCGAATGCCTGAAATTATTGGACGACCGGACGCGGGGGGTACTTGCGCTTCGTTATTGGGGAGAATTTTCGTATGCGGGGATTGCGGCTCAGACGGGGCTCAGCGAAAAAAACGTGAGCGTGATTTTAATACGGGGGATTAACAGGTTAAAAATATTATTTGAAAAAAATTTTTAAAAAATTTGCAGTATATTTGTAGTAAAACAAAGTTTTTTACGTTTATATATTTGGAAACATTAATTTTGGAGGCTGCCGGAACTTATGGAGCTTATGGATATAGAAAAAATATTAAAGCAGAGCGATTTCAGTAAATCAAGCGCGTCGCATAAAGAACGGCTGAAACAGGAACTAAATAAACTTAATAAAAAGATACGACCCCTGTCGGAATCCGAGATGTTTTTAGCGGCTGCCGCAGGTGAGTATACGGGAAGAAAAGAGCCTGTAACGCCGGGGTCTGCGTGCATATACGGGATAAAAAGCAACGGTTGCGGCTGTGATAACCAAGAAAAAAAATGCGAATATCTTTCCCTTGAAAACGGGATATGTTATTGCGTATATAAAAATTAAAAATTTAAATTTAAAATTTACAAAACGGAGGAATATTTATGTTAAATTTCACACCTGAACAACTGGAAGCCGTAAAAGCGGCAAAATCAGCCGAAGAACTTATAGAAATAGCGAAAAGAGAAAATATTGAGCTTACACAGGAACAGGCTGAAAAATTTTCACAGCCGCCCGTCGGCGAACTCAGCGAAGAAGAACTCGGAAATGTTGCCGGGGGCGCATGCGCAGGTGGCGACAGAGGCGAACTCTCATATCAGGAAGTAACCCCGCAAACCGAATGCAGCCATGGATTTTTAAGCGATATGCAGGCAGTTTCGGCTAACATCGAAACGGGAGAATCATGGACCACCTCATTCCCGCGCCGGTGTCATGAATGCTCGTATATGAGCAGTGAAAACGGGAAATATTACTGCACTTATAAAATGATATTTAAAGGCAATCCGGTTTTTTAAATCTTTTTAATATTTTAAAGGAGAAATGATTATGTTAAATTACACCTCTGAGCAATTAGCGTCCGCAAGAGCGGCAAAATCGGCGGATGAACTTTTGGAAATGGCGAAAAATAACGGCGTTGACCTGACGAGGGGTCAGGCTGAGAGTTTTCTGCGTCTGTCCTCCGGGAAGCTATCGGAAGAAGAACTGGAAAATATCGCGGGAGGCGGCTGCGGCTCAGGAGGCGGTACGGAACCGGCGCCCGGACCCGAACCGCCCGACGTGACTTGGGAAAGATTAGCGAACGCGTTTTTCAACGTTCCGGTATATGTTCCGTTCCCCTGCCCATACTGCAAGGCATCGTCCAACGGTCGTTATTCTGTATACGCGCATTATAAAGACGATTATCACAATGAGTACCGGTTTTGCAGATGTTTCGCCTGCGATAAAGAAAATATGCACATAACAGACGGTCATCTAAGTTGATAAACTAATAAATTTATAATAAAGGAGAAAAAATTTTATGCCGAATTTCACAAAAGAACAACTCGAAGCTTTGAAAAAATCGGATTACCCGGAAGAACTCACCAATCAGATTTCGCAGGTACTGGACGAAAACGAACTCGAAAACGTTTCTGGCGGAGCGGGCGGAGATTTGGGACTTGACCCAGTTGAAGACTTAGGGCAGTCCTGCAACTACGGTTTGTTTATAGCAGAACTGAAAATTTCCAAGCTCCCGACCGCTAAACCCCGCACATGCAACATGCCGGACGGCGACCTGCCCCATTGCAGGTATTTGGTTACTTTACAAATGAATCCGACGACGACATGGTATGTCTGCGAATACAGATTCAGGAATCCGTAGAAAATATAAAAAATCGAAATTTTATAAAGTAAATCAGGAGGAAAAAAAATCATGTCAGACACAAAAAAAGAACTGGTAGAAACAGCACTGGACGACGTAACGGGCGGAGACAACATTCCCGACGCAGTAGACGAATATCCGGAGGATAACAGATTTCTTAGAGTAAATCTTGATTCAGACTGCAGATGGAATTATTATAAAGACGACAACAACGTCCCACGTAAATGCGGTAATTGCGAACGCATACAAAAACACAGCAACGGGACATATTTCTGTACGCAGCCATTTTAAGATTTTTATAATTTTAAGAACGGGACAAATATATTTAAACGAGGAGCATATTAAAAATGAACGAACAGGAAAAACAAGAAAAAGCAGCCAATATTCTGGCAGAAAACGAACTTGACAAAATCGCGGGAGGCGGACGTTCGGGGAGCGGCGAGAAAAACATACCCGACGATGTAAGATGGGAAGAAATGGCGGCTGCCGACGATAAACACCACATTTATTTCGGGTTTCCGTGTAAATACTGTAAAGCCGAATCAAACGGGAAATACTCAGTATATATCGGCGGAGACATATATGAAAAGACATTGTCGATGAAATGCTTTGCGTGCGGAGCCACGTATTGGTAAAAAAAGGAGGGCAAAACATGTCAGATTTAACGCGTGAAAAAAATGCGGGAGCGGAAAACCCGCAGGAAGAATTAAAAGAGACCGAACTGTCGAAAGTAACGGGCGGAGCAGTCATGAAACCGGACGACGAAGAATGGGAAAGACTCGCGCAGGAAAAATTTGGTACTGATAAATATTATATCGGTAAACCCTGTCCGAGATGCGAAGCCGAGTCAAGGGGTCGGTACTCAATTTATTGCAGTAAAATTACATATAACAGCAAGATAGGTTCTTTCTGGTGTTTCAACTGCGATTTATTGAGCGGACCCGAAAGTTATCCGAATTTATTTTCAGATTAAAAACTAAAACTTAAACTAAAACTATATCAAAAAATATAAAGCATATTAAAGGAGAAAAAATCATGTCGGACACAAAAAAAGAACAAATCCCCGAAACAACAGAAGCCATAGAAGAACTGACCGAGGCAAAACTGGATGGCGTAACGGGAGGCAGCGACGGCAGCGAAAGCGACGAAAGTGATAACGAAATATTTATGCCGGAAACCGAAATAAGAGTAATACGCGTTACGTGCGATAAAGGATTGACAAATCCGGACGGAAGCGTTATGTTATGCCGTAACTGCGAATACCATTCAACTGGCGAAACACGCGAATATGTATGCAAATATTAATTTACGAAATTGTAAGGAGAAAATTATCATGTCGGAAAAATTAAACAACAACGACCTTGAAAATGTTACGGGAGGAGCTTCGCAGTATGAAAAATGGAAAAGCGAAGCCGAACGGTTCTATGGTTTGCCATGTTTTCCCGTCAAATGCGCGTGCAAAGCCTGCGGCGCAACCAACAACGGAAATTATTCGGTTTGGTGCGGTTATTACACATACGACACGCCGGAACCGGGTTATACCCGTTATAACAAGGCAAAATGTTTTGCCTGCGGTCATATAGCCGATTATGATTTGCCGGGCACCCCCTGAAAAATCAATCGTCAAAGCAATTAAATTTTGAAGGAGAAAAATATCATGCCAACTTTGCGTAATTAAAGATACTCGGAGATATTTATACGGAGGTTTTCATGACTTATATACTTAATCCTAATATCGCCTTACGCGGTTGGCGGCTTGTGCCGCGCGCTTATTACAGTTACGGACATGGGGGCGCGAATGGGCTGACCGAAGAAGAATTTGAGATTCTTAAAAAATGCGACGGCGAAACCGGTCTTCCGGCTTCTCCCCTGCTTGATAATCTTATATCGCAAAAGCTATGCAGATTAGCAAACGTCGGCGATAAACTCGACGATTGGCAGCGTTATAAATTTTGCGACAACCGTTATTTCCCCTCAGTCAACTGGGCGGTCACAGGGAAATGCAATTTTAACTGCCGCCACTGTTTTAATGCCGCCGATAACTCGCGCAATATGAGCGAATTCACATGGGGACATTGTTTGGATTTTATCCGTCAGCTTGACGAATGCGGCGTGCAAAACGTGGCGTTGACAGGCGGAGAGCCGATGATTCACCCGAATTTTATGGATATTTGCCGTGAATTCGAGCGTCGCGGCATGAGAATTGAAGAACTGACAACAAACGGGAGCTTTATCACAAGAAAAATGCTTGAGGAGTTTAGCGTTTTCCGTGAAAAGCCGCTGTTTAAACTGAGCTTTGACGGTATCGGTCATCACGACTGGTTTCGCGACAGGCAGGGCGCAGAAAATGAAGTTATAGAAAAAATAAAACTGCTGAGGGAATTTAATTTTCGCGTCCGTATACAAACCAACGTTCACAGAGGCAACGCCGAAACTATTCTGCCGACTGCAAAACTTATGGACAGCCTCGGCGTTGAGCAGATAAGAATAATACGCACGACCGAAGCGCCGAGATGGGAAGAAAAAGGCAAAGGTCTTTGCCTCGGCGTTACGGAATATTATGATTTCGCTTTGGATTTTGTAAAAAAATATCTGTCGGAAAATCTTATGATTGCGGCTGATATATGGCAGGTGATTCAGATTTTGCCCAGGACTCACAGTTATCATCACAGACCCGTTGAGGGAGGAACGCATAAATACCGCGACAGTTTTCCTGTCTGCCGGGGCGCGAGAGGGCAAATCGCCGTAACTCCCGAAGGAGACATATTGCCGTGCAATCAAATGAGCGGGTGGTTTAAAAAGCATGGTATCCGTATGGGCAACGTACATGAAACGCCGCTTAAAGAACTGCTTTCGGGCGGCGATTATTTAGATTCGGTGTGCTATACCGTGGGCGAATTGCAAAAAGAGAACCCTAAATGCCAGACGTGTCCGCACTGGAAGCTCTGTTTGGGAGGCTGCCGGGCTACGGGTATTATATTCGGCGGCGGATATAAAAACTACGACCCGATTAAATGCGTATATTTTGATAGTTATTTGGAAAAGTTCGCGGCGTTATTTAACGAAAACAACGAAAACAGTGAAAACTGGCGCTGCGTTGACGATATATAAAAATTATAAAACTCAAAAACGGAGGATAATATAATTCTATGGAAATCACAAAAACCACAGAAAACAACGCGGCTGAACTTCAGCTGTCAGGGAGGCTCGATACTGTGACCGCGCCTCAGCTGCAAACCGCGTTAGAAGAAGCTTTCAGGGATTCTTCGGATATAATGCTTGATTTTTCCGGTATAGCCTATATTTCATCTGCGGGGCTGCGAGTATTGTTGCTCGGTGAAAAAGCTGCAAAAGCAAACGGTAAATCCATGAAGCTCAGAAACGTAATGCCCGAAGTCATGGAAGTGTTTGAAATGACCGGATTTTCGGACATTCTGACCATTGACTGAAAGACTGAAAGATTGAAGATTATGGAAAAAATAACAGTTTCCGCCAAAACAGAAAGCCTTGAGTCCGTACTGGAATTCATCGGGAAAATTTTATCCCCGTTTGGCGTTGACAGTTCTAAACAAAACCGTATTAAAATCGCCGCCGAGGAAATTTTCATCAATATCGCAAGCTACGCCTATCCTGATTCGCAGGGTGAAGTCACGGTCTGCGCCGGAATTGAACGCGGCGTTTTTACCGCAGAGTTTTTTGACGAGGGCATACCCTATAATCCTCTCGATAAAAACGAACCGGATATATCCCTGCCCCCGGAAGAACGGGAAATCGGGGGGCTTGGCGTTTTCATGGTCAAAAAAATGATGGATAAAGTCGATTACCGTTATGATTATGAATACGGACGCAATGTTCTTACCGTTAGCAAGATTCTTTAAGGATATTTAAGGATAAGTGAAAAAATATGTCGTTATTTTTTAAAATTATTAAAAACCGAAAAAAAACGGTATATATTGCCGGAGTGATTTTAATTATTATTTTATCGGCGGTTGTATATGCCGGCAGAGATATGCTTGCCGAAAATCCTTTTGAAACAAAAAGAATATTTGACCAGCCGTCGCATACGGCGACAGCGTCGGACGGTTCCCTGCTTGTGACAGACAACGGCAAAACCCGCGTTACTTTTTTAAGCGAAAGTGAAAACGGGAAAATAGTAAGCGCGACAGTTGACGGCATGAAAAGCAAAAACGGATTTTTTTATGCCGAACATATGGCTTCGGACGGCAAAAAGATATATATAGCCGACGTGAAATACGCCGAGGGCTCGACGAAAGTGGAGTCTGAGCGTATTTTGCGTTTTTCAAGTCGCGGGAGTTTTGAAAAAATATTATTCGAACGGATATACTGTGACTATGACTATGAAGATATGCCGCTTCAGTACGGCAATATTTTGGATTTGCAATTTTGCGGCGGGGTTCTTACGTTTCTGATGAAGAACGGCGAAAAGCTTGAGTTATACAGTTTTGATGATTCCGGTCTCGGAATTTCGCCGGTATTGACGCGAACTGCCGGGATTGAAAACGCGCCGCATTTGCGTTCAGCGACTTACGACGCCGTCCCCGACAGGATATACGCAGTAAGCAAAAACGGTATCGTTTACGCTGAAAACTCCGGGAACGAACAGACCGAACAAAACAAACAAAACGAACTGGAGATATTCAGAGATTACGGCGACACTGGCGATATACCTTGGGATATAGCCTGTGACGGCGAAGGAAACGTATACATAACGAATCTGTCCGGACACGGCATTATGCAGGCTGACGACAATACGCAGGTATTTTCATCGGACGATATTATTTACAGGCTTTATTACGGCGGCGGCGAAAACGATATACTCAGTTATACTGACGGTTTAAATATCGTTCAGTCGGGTCCGGACGGTCAAATTTTATTTTGCGAATCTTATGCACCGTACAGTCCCGGATATTTTGCGCTGAGGATTTCCGTATGGGTTTCGGCGTTTGTTTCGGGGATTGCGGTTATATATATAGCATTGCGGTTATGCATAAAATTCGCGAAGAAAAATATATTTATGGCAATCGCGGTTTTTTCGGTTATACTGGCTTCGCTGATTGTTTCTGTAAATATACTGAGCGCGTCAGTAAAAGCCTATGCGAAAAAGAACGAGTATAATATTACTCAGGTGACTCTTTCCGTGTCTAATTTTTCACACGTGACTATAGGCGACGATTTGGAGAAAATCAATTCTATCCGCGACTATGGCGGTTTGGCATACAGCCGTATCCGCGAAACGCTCGACCCGGTTTGCGAAGCGGCGGCGTTTCAGAATGAATATATGTATTTTGTTTTGTATAAAAATATAGACGGGACGCTTGTCGCGGTCATGGATTATGAAGATACCGTCGGCACTGTTTATCCCGTCGGGGATTGCCCGGAAGAATACGCCGGGATTTTAGACGGCGATTGTCCTTATATGTTTGAAAGCGATTCGGATATATACGGTTCGTGGACATACGCGGTCGCTCCGGTTTATAATTCGTCGGGCGATATTACGGGACTGATTGAAATGGGTTCAAATTCGGATGCTGATATGCTACGTCTGAGGAGTCAAATCACGGACGTTGTTCTGTCAACAATCGTTTTGATTTTATTGCTCATACTGGTATTTACGGAAATCCGGTTTACAGCCGGTATAAAAAACACTTCCGACGGACATTCGCCGGGTTTTATCCGTCCGTTAATCTTTTTGGCTTTTCTTTCCAATAATATATGCACTGCTTTTATTCCACAGCTTTCGGGCAGGATATTCGTGTCGTCGGGTTTTGGATTATCTCCGTCGTTCGGAGCCGCTCTGCCCTTAAGTTCGGAATTGTTTTTTATTGCCGCCGCCGCTTCATTGGGGGGCGTACTTATAGACCGCCTCGGCATGAGGCGCGTCATGTTTTTCGGGATATTGACGCAGGCTACCGGATTTTGTCTTACGGCGGCTGCCGTTTCGTCGGGAAGCTATTTGCTTATGCTTGCCGGATTAAGTATTTCGGGGGGAGGACTGGGATTTATTACAGTCTGCGGCAACACGCTCGGGGCTTACTGCGAAGATACGTCAGAACGCGCCGGATTATTTTCAAATATCAACGTCGGGCTGGTGTCCGGCATGGTTGTAGGCGCTTCGCTGGGTTCATATATAGCGCAAGCCGCCGGATATTCGTTGGCTTTTATATTTGCGGCGGCGGTAATGATTCCGGCTATATGGTTCGGGTTTAAATGTTCCCCGAAGAACGCCGTCCGCATCGAAAAAGATAAAAACAATGAAAAGAATAATGAAAATAATAATAAGAATGAGAATAAAAACGAAAAAGAAAAAAATAACGGCGTAAAAGGCGTTCATGGGTTTTTACTCAGCAAAAGCGTTTTGCCGTTTTTGTTGTGCATGATGTTCCCGTTTTTAACCGTTATGTATTTCAAAGATTTTGTATTCCCTCTGTTCGCGGCTGAAAACGGATATTCGGAAGTCGGTATCGGTCAGGTTATGCTGTTTGCCGGGGCTCTTGCGATATTCGCGTCCCCACGGGTTTCGGATGCGCTGTTAAAAACATTGAATCCTAAAAAAACCAATCTTCTCGCAGGTGCGGTATTTTCCGCGGGGCTTTTGATTTTCGCGCTTATTCCCACTCTTAACGTATCGATTATAGCCGTGTATATAATTACTTTCGCCGGATTTGTCGGTCTTGTTGCCCAGGGAGTTTATTTTTCTTCGCTACGTTCCGTGGGTTTATACGGAGCCGGGAAAGCGATGGGTGTGTTCAGCCTGTTTGACAACCTGTTCCAGACTGCGGGACCTTTGATTTTCGGGGCTGCTTTGGTTTTGGGATATAAAACGGCTGTATTTATCATAGGAACGTCGTCGCTGGCTTTGTTTATACTGTTTGCGCTGACGGGCAGGGAGGAATGAATATGGATAATATAAATAATATGGATTATATGGATAAAGGGCATAAAATATCGCGCATGACTTCTGACGACCTCGACGAGTTGATAAAACTTCACAGTGAATATTTGAATTACGGAGAGGGAATCCGACCGCATTTCGATAAGATATTAAAAGATTCTGACAGTATCGCGCTTAAATATACGGTAAACGGTGAAACTGCCGGTATTTTTATATATACGAAAGGCGTTTCGCTGTCTGGAAACCACGACGAACTTTCTTCGGAGCTTTTACGCCTGTCTGAAGGTATGAACGTATATACCGGGGACGCCGTTCTTGTCAGAAAAGAATACCGTTTTATGGGCATAGCCGATAAACTCTGCTCCGCCATGCTGACTGAGCTGAGGCAGCGAGGCGTACAGCTTGCGGTCCACGAATTCTGGGTATATCCGGACGGTCATATCCCTGCAAAAAAAATGTTCCGGGTATTTAATGAAAATATTTTTTTGGGGCGGTTCGAATATTTTTACCGGGACTTTCATCATTTCGGATATATCTGCCCCGTATGCGGTCAAAACTGCGTATGCGCCGCTGAAATATATCTCGCGAAGATTCCGGAGGGCGATTAATTTATGAAAATAAAACTTCATGTAAAAAGCAAAGCCGCGCTTATATTTATTATTATAGGGATTATATTAATTTCCGCCGTAGGTTACGCGACTTATTCGCTCAACTACAGGCAGGCTGCAAAACAGTACACGGATTTAGCCCTGAGTTCCGCTCGTATGGCGGCTTCGATAGTAACGGAGGACGGGGGAAAAATCGACGGTTATATTAAAGACGGCAAAAACGGTTCATACGAAGATATTTATCAAAAACTCCAAACGCTGAAAATTTCTTATAATCTGGAATATTTATATATCATCAGACCGGATACGGATAAAAACGACGGCGTATATATATTTGACGTTTATACCGGAGAAAACAATCCGGATTTAATCGCCGAAATCGGGGAAGAAACAGGAGAAATGGACGTTTACGATATTGTATTAAAAACTTATCTGACAGGAAACAGCACAGACAGCGCGATTATTACCAATACGGAATACGGGTATCTCGCATCGGCATACGCCCCCGTATACGCGCCGGACGGCTCGATAACCGCGGTAGCCGGAGCGGATATATCTATGAATATCGTTTTGGGCGACGTAAAAACGCAGACCGTTCAGATTCTCATCGTTTTACTGGCGATTATCGCGCTGAGCCTTTTTTGTATTTTGATTATTATACGCAGACAGATATTAAACCCCATCGTCAGGCTTTCCAGTCACATGGAAACTTTTGCCGGAGACGACGGCGATTTTAAAGAATTTCCCGTTCCGAATACCGGAGACGAACTTCAGACCGTGTCCGAAAGTTTTAACCGCATGGTGGGCGATTTGCGTTTGTATATGGAAAATTTAACGGCTGTCACTGCCGACAGAGAGCGTATCGCCACAGAGCTTAACGTCGCGAAGAAAATCCAGTCCGGTATGCTTCCCTGCATTTTCCCTCCGTTCCCCGAAAGAACCGAGTTTGACTTATATGCGAGTATGCAGCCGGCAAAAGAAGTTGGAGGCGACTTTTACGATTTTTTTCTGGTTGACGAAAATACCCTTGCCGTGGTTATAGCCGACGTGTCCGGCAAGGGCGTGCCTGCCGCTTTATTTATGGTTATAGCCAAGACGCTTATCAAGAACAACGCGCAGTCCGGAAAAAATCCCAAAGAAGTTTTTGAAGCCGTGAATAATATCCTGTGCGAGAATAACGACGCAGGCATGTTCGTCACGGCGATTTTGGGGTATCTTGATATACCCGCCGGCAGATTTGATTTTATTAACGCCGGGCATAATCCGCCGCTTTTGTGCACGGGCGGACAATATAACTGGCTGAAAATGAAATCCGGGTTTATTCTCGCCGGAATGGAGCATACTGTGTACAAACAGCATGAGGTTATTTTAAATCCGGGGGACAGGCTGTTTTTGTACACCGACGGCGTAACTGAAGCTGTAGACCCTTCGCAGAAATTATTCGGGGAAACGCGTCTGATAAACACGGTGAACGGCTATATTGATTTACCCCTCAGGGAGTTTACCGAAGCTGTCAAAAGCGAGATTGACAAGTTTGCGAGGGACGCTGAACAAGCCGACGACATAACTATGCTTACGCTAAGATATAAAGGAGAAAAACAGAAGGAGAAAAAATAACATGATAAAAAAAACGGCTGTGATTTTATTCATAATAATAACAATAATAACTGTTATTTCGCTTTTTACTGCGTGTTCTGAAAAAGAGCCGGAACCTCCTGTAATCGGCGACCGTACATACGCTGATTTCGCCGGGAAAAAAATCGGCGTGTCCGTCGGCGCGATAAGCGACCAGGTAGCCGAGGATTACCTGAACGCGACGCCTGTATATTACACGGATTTAACCGCCGGGATTGAAGATGTGATTCTGGGAAGAATCGACGGTTTCATGACCAATTATTCTACGCTCCGGATTTTCGCGGAGTTAAACGGCGGAGGAGAACTGGAATGTGTTAATGTGCCCGTCGAATTTTTCAGGGCGGAAGTCGGCGCGGTTTCGACTGATTTGGAACTTTTGGACCGTTTTAACGCAATGCTTTCCGAACTTGAATTTGACGGCACTCTGACGGATATGAAAAACCGCTGGCTGGGAGAAATCCCGGATTTGGATTCCCCCATGCCGGAATTGAAATCTTCCGGAGAAAACGGTATTCTTAGAGTCGCCGCCTGCGGGGACAGGGAGCCGTTTTCATACATGGGCGCAAACGGAGAACTGAAAGGTATTTCAGTTGAGCTTGCTTTGCGTTTTGGCAAACGCGAGGGAATGATAATCGAATTTGCCGAAATGGACTTCGGCAGCCTGATACCATATGTTCTGAGCGGCAAAGCCGAACTCGGTTTGGCGAATATATCAATTACCGAGGAACGAAAAAAAAGTATCTCATTCAGCGAACCTTTTTGCGAGGACCAGTTAGGAATACTCGCGTTAAAACAAAAAACCGACGGAATGCAGGATTATACAAATTTCGCAGGGAAAAAAATCGCAACGATAACCGGCGCAGTCTGTCAGAACACAATAGAAAAAATCGGCGGCAGTCCGGCTTATTATTCTGAATCCACGGGAGCAATCGAAGACGTTCGGAACGGGCGCGTCGCCGGATATATGACAACTTTGTCGGACGCGCGTTTAATCACCGCTTTGCCGGGTAACGGAATGTTCAAAACCATAGAAATTCCCGGGGATATTTTCAAAGCCGAAGTGGGGGGGATTTCGTCAAATCAAGCCACGATTGTTCTTTTTAACGAATTTCTTGAAGCTATAACAAATGACGGGACGCTTTTTGATATGCATAACCGATGGTTCGGCGAAAAACTTGATTTGAACGCTTTTATCCCGGAAATAGCAAACACAGGGGAAAACGGCGTTTTGAAAGTGGCGACCTGCGTAGGTGAACTGCCTTACGTATATATGGGAGCAAACGGAAAGCTTTCAGGGTTCAGCGTCGAGCTTGCGCTGCGTTTCGGGGCGTATACCGGAAAAACAATAGATTTTACAGAAATGGATTTTGCCGGTTTGATTCCCTATATCATCAGCGGAAAAGCCGATATTAGCATCGCGAATATGGCTATCACCGAAGAACGCAAAAAAAGCGTCCTGTTCACAGAGCCTTACGCCGGAGAACGTCACGCTATCCTGACCCTTAAACAGACAGGAGACGACGATATTCAACCTGAAGATTACACCTGGTTCGAATGGATTAAAACAGGGATAGAGCGCAATCTTATAACCGACAACCGCTGGAAAATGATAGTATCCGGGCTTGGTATAACATTAATAATTTCGCTGGCGGCGCAGGTTTTCGGGACGGTAACCGGCTGTTTTATCTGCTGGCTTTTGATGAGAAAGAACAAATTAACGCGGCTGCTCGGAAATCTGTACTGCGGTCTGATTCATGGCACGCCTGTGGTTGTGCTTTTGATGATTACTTATTATATTATTTTCGGCAGCGTTAAAATATCCGGCGTTATTGTGGCTGTGGCGGCTTTCGGATTAATTACGGGAGCGAACATAGCCGTAAATCTTAAAGGGGCGATAGACACGGTTGACCCGGTTGAAATCGAAGCTGCGCGAAGCATCGGTTTTTCATCGTTCAGGGCGTTTCTTACGGTTACGTTGCCGCAGGCTGTCCGCCGCGCTCTGCCGGGTTATACCGGGGGTTTTGTCGAACTGGTGAAATCTACGGCTATAGTCGGCTATATCGCCATACAGGATTTGACCCGCGCCGGGGATATTATCCGAAGCCGTACTTACGACGCTTATTTCCCGTTACTGCTGGTTGCCGTAATATATTTGATTGTAACTACTGTCTGCGTACAGTTATTTAAACTTGCGCTTAAAAAAGTAAATGGGGGTGTGTTTCGATGAGCATTATTTCCGTCGTGAATCTTGAAAAGCGTTTCGGCGACAACGTGATTCTGAAAAATGTAAACGCGGATATAAAAAAAGGCGAGGTTGTGTCTGTTATAGGTCCGTCCGGGACAGGTAAAAGCACTTTGCTTAGGGCAATCAATTTTCTCGACCCTCCGACAGGCGGCGAGATATTTTTCGACGGCGAAAAAATCACCGAAAAAAACATGGACGCCGTACGGCGCAGGATGGGCATGGTGTTCCAGAGCTTCGGACTGTTTTCCCATCTTGACGTAATGGGTAATCTTACTGCCGGACCGGTCAAACTTTTGAATATGCCAAAGAAAGAAGCCGAAGAAAAAGCTTTTGCCTTGCTTAAATCAGTGGGGCTTGCCGAACGCGCAGGATTTTTCCCCGGTCAGCTTTCGGGAGGTCAGAAACAGCGCGTGGCAATAGCCCGGTGTCTTGCTATGTCTCCGGAAGTGATTTTGTTTGACGAACCCACCAGCGCGCTTGACCCGACTATGGTCAGCGAAGTAATGGCGGTTATGCGTAATCTTGCAAAATCCGGTATGACTATGATTGTAGTCACACATGAGATGGATTTTGCGCGCGACGTGTCCAGCCGTGTTTTTTACATGGACGAATGCGGGATTTATGAAGAAGGCAGCCCTGCTGAAATTTTCAATTCGCCGAAAAAACCTAAAACGCAGGCGTTTATATACAATATCCGTTCGTTTAATTATGAGATACCCAGCCGCGCCTTTGATTACGCCGAAATGCTTGCAAACGTTGAAAACTTTTGTTTCCGTCACGCTATCGAAAAAAAGACCGCGAACAAACTTCAGCTTATAGCAGAAGAACTTGTTTTAAACATTGTTGTCCCCGCATACGGGGCGTGTTCGCTAAACCTGAATTTTTCGGAGAAGCTCGGTTCTTATGAATTGTCGCTGTCCTACGGGGGTGAAAACTCCGACGCTCTCCAAAAAGCCGGGGAAGAATTATCCGCGACGATAGTGAAAAACAGCGCGAAAAAACTTTATCATAAATATTCGGACGGCAAAAACACGATTACAGCCGAACTTTGAGCAGCCTGATAAATTTTGTTTCGCATGAATTTTATTTAAAAAACGTGAGTTCGATGAAAAAAATACGGCAATTCTGATAAGGAGTTGCCTGATTTTTTTATTTGGAGGAGCTATTTTGAAAAAATCGCTAAAATAATTCAATCAAAAATTAATTTAAAATAAAATATTTTTTTGTAACCTTTTGAATATCTGAATTCTTTGATACATATTAATTTATAAAATAAAGGTAGAAGATTTTCACTCCAATAAACATTAAGTTGAATAGTTACCGGATTTTTTCAAAAATAAACAAGCTGTAAATATACTATGAAAAAACGTCGAATTTACGATGTAAAACAATATTTAGGAGAAGTAATATATGTTTTTCATAAAATTATATCATTTAATATTCGGTTATATAACCTTGAAAATATCAGGGGCAAAACCTGAGAGATTTATAAATATGCTTATGAGCCTGCGTATAAAATTCTGGGGTATAGAAAAAAAAGACGGTGAAATTTACATAAAAATCCCGTCAAGATACGCGAAAACAACTGTTTTTGACGATATAACAGATAAAACGCATCTTGAATATAGTATAATATCGAAAAAAGGGCTGAGATTTTATCTTGAGCGCAGAAAACAAAGACTGGGCATTTATGCCGGAACGATTATCGGCATTTTACTGATATATTTTTCCACGTTTTTTATATGGGAAGTAAAAATCGCCAAATCTGATTATCAGAATAACGACGAAATAATAGAATTGCTTGAAAAATTGGGCTGTAAACCCGGAGTTTTAATAAAAAAACTCGACGTTATCGAAATACAAAATAAAGCTGTTTTAGCGTCAGACGGGAAAATATTATGGTTAGCCGTAAATATAAAAGGCACGGTCGCAAATATCGAGATAAAAAAAAGAGAACCCCCGGTTAAAATAACCGACACAAAATCCCCGGCTAATATCATAGCGTCGAAATCGGGGAAAATAACTTATATGGACACATACAACGGCGAAGAAATCGCAAAAAAAGATACTACGGTATTAAAAGGCGATTTGCTTATAAGCGGGGCGGTCGATTCCGAAATGCTGGGAATCGTTATAAAGCACGCTTCCGGGAAAGTTTTAGCCGAAACTACAAGAATTATAGAAGTTTTTATCCCGCTCGATTCAACCGAAAAATATTACACGGATAATACAGTCAAAAAAAATACTCTGAATATTTTCGGGAAAAATATAAATCTTTACATAAATGATAAAGTATCTATCGAAAAATATGATAAAATAAAAACCACGGAAAATATTGTTTTATTCAACTCTGTCGTACTGCCGATTAAAATTACAACGGTTGAATATAAAGAATTTACCGAAAAAAATATAAAATTAGACGAAAATATGGCAAAAGATATTGCAATTTCCAAAATAAACTGTATAATAGATAGTAGGTTCGGGAACGACGAAAATATTGTCGAGATAAAATCAAAAAATTACGAGGGAGAGATTTACGATGGTCATTATTACATGAAATGCACGGTTGACTGCATAGAAAACATAGCGAAAGAAATGCCGTTTGAAACGGATTTGAGAACGGAGGGGTAAAAAAATGAAAGATAAAAAATTAAGAATAATATTATTATTTCTTTGTTTAATTATAATATTTCTTTCTTCCTGCACGGACGGCACTGGCAATGAAAGTGAAAAAGAAAGCGATAAAAATAAAAACGAAGGAGATAATCATCAAACAGAGAATACTACTTTGGAAGAATTTGAATTATTTCTTCCGCCCGCAGTGGAAAAATCTTTTTTTGAAAGCAAAGTATTGGCGAATATTGACAATAATAATGATTTAGACAAAATAACAGCGTATTATACGCTTAATGATTCGTTGACATCCGGCTATAAAGTCCCGGTTTATGTGCTTGATAAAAGTTTGACCGCAAGGGAAAGAGATATTTTATTGGGATATTACCGTACATATACTGATTTAACCGGTACTGACATATTTCAAATGTATATAGATAACGACATACCGTACGACGACCCGAAAACGCGCCCCAGAATCACAAATGATTATTTACTGCTCGACGTTGAATGGTTTACGGCTGACGAATATATTGAAATGGTTGAAGAAGCATATATAAATTATTCTGAATCGTTTCCCGAATGGGCATATGAACAAGCGGAAAAAATAAAAAATAACGAAATATATTTTACTAAAACCATAAACGGGAAACCCAACTATATTGAAAGTAAAAATCCATATAACAATACGGACAGCAATCTCTCTCTGATTGATGTGTACGGATGTTATATTTACAATATTTATCCGTTTTATCATTATGTTTATTATTATGATGAAAACGGAGAATATAATTACAGACCATTCGAGGCCGAAACCGAAAAAGAATTTTATTTAATCGCGGACGAATTAATTGAATACTGTGATAAATTGTTTGCGCAAGGCAAAATAACGCAGGAAGAATATGAATGGTTCGCAATTAAGTCTCCGTTGGATTATTATATCAGGCTGAGAGGCTGGTTTGACGAAGACGAACTGGAAAATTTCCCGCTGACGGAATATTCGTTCCCGCAGACCCCTGAATTAATAAAAAACAAAGATACTTTTTCGATACTGTTTGTGGGAAACAGTTTAACTTATACAAATTCCGTGCCTTCACAATTACAAAAAATATCGGAGGCATACGGCATAATAGTCAATCATGAATCTATTACCCCCGGCGGGGCGGCATTAAGCGGTACGAGGCGCGAGGCTCTTCAGGAAATGCAGGACAACAAGTATGATTACGTGGTATTTCAGGATTACGGCAATCGCCCTACAAGCGATAAAAAAGATTTTTTTGCCGATGTGGAAATATTATGCGAAGCGGCAAGGCAATCGGGAGCGATACCCGTGTTCTTTAACGCCGCATGGGCTACAGACGACGACGTCAAACCGGCTAAAGATTATCAGGCTATTTTGACTGCTGTATGGGAAAAAGCCGCAAAAATGAACGGCGCAATTATAATCAACGCGGCTGAAGCGTGGGTTTACGCTTATGATAAATATCCTGATATTTCCCTGTACATATCAAAAACCGATTATCACCCCAATCCTGCCGGTTCATATCTCACCGCCTGCACGTTTGCGTCAGCTTTGTTTGATTTGCATATAAAAGACATTATTCCTGAAAATACTATATATCACGGCGATGATTCCATAAAACTCGGTCAGGCGGCATGGGAATATGTGTCGTATTATAACGAACATAAAAAATCCCCGGAAAAAATCATAACTGTTCCCGACGGTCTTAACGAAAAAATAAAATAATAATTAATAATAAAAAAAGGCGGATTAAAATAATTTATGACAGAAAAATATATAGATATAAAATATCCCGACAAAATATCTTATTTGTTCGGGGAACTGGACTGCAACATAACAGCGATAGAAAACGAGTTTGACGTAAAAATATCAAATCAGGACAACGACAAAATAAAAATCACGGGCGAATCCGAAGATAATATAAAGAAAACGTCGGACACAATAGACTATCTCATGAATTTGCTTAACTTTAACGAGACTTTGACTGAACAGAATATAAATTACGCTATGACAATGATAAACGACGGCAAAAAGAGCGAACTCGCGGGTCTTGATTCAAACGACTGCGTGTGCATAACGTCAAGGGGCAAGCCAATTAAAGCGAAAACAATCGGGCAGAAAAGTTATATCGAGGCGATAAAGAAAAACACCATCGTTTTCGGGGTAGGACCCGCGGGAACGGGTAAAACTTTTCTCGCTGTCGCTATGGCTGTGTCGGCTCTCAAAGCTAAAAAAGTCAGCCGGATAATATTAACGCGTCCGGCAGTCGAGGCAGGGGAAAAACTCGGCTTTCTTCCCGGAGATTTACAAAACAAAATAGACCCGTATCTGCGACCGTTATACGACGCGTTATACGAGATGTTAAGTTACGAGGGCTATCAAAAATACGCCGAACGCAATATAATAGAAATCGCGCCGCTGGCGTATATGAGGGGACGAACCCTCGACGATTCTTTTGTTATACTGGACGAGGCGCAGAATACCACTCCGGCGCAGATGAAAATGTTTCTGACAAGACTGGGGTTTAACTCAAAAGCTATAATCACGGGGGATATAACTCAGATAGATTTGCCGCGTGACACTAAAAGCGGGCTTGTCGAAGCCGTGAAAATTTTAAAGAACATAGACGACATAGCCGTGCAGTATTTTAACGAGCGCGACGTTGTTCGTCACAAACTCGTGCAGAAGATTATCCTGGCTTATGAAAAGTACGACAACGCGAAAAAATCTACGATTACGGATTTGACTGAGAAAAGCCAGAAAAGATTTTTTATGAAAAAATAAAAGTATTACGCAAAACAAAAAAAGGTGTGCTATTCGCACACTTTTTTTTGCGTAGAGAATGTTTATTCCATAACATACTGTTTATATACCGGCATATATACTTCGCTGTCTCTGATTGGGCAGCCGGTTGGCTGTCCTTTTCTCATCATTTCTGTGCATTTTGAACATGCCAAACAGCATTTTTTTGCGTCCATAAACCCGTTGAGCATATCTTTCGCGAAGCCTTTATACGCGTACGCTCCCCTGCCCAACCCTATCACTTTAGCCATTTTATTTTCTAAAGAATATGCCGCCGCATTGAGCGCGAATTGACGGAGATAACTATATCCTGTGCCTACAAACGTCATGTCGGGAAAAGTCTTTTGGACTGTGCCGATATGATTTATAAAACTGCTGAGATTTATCAACGGGTGGGACGGCGGAGGAGTTCGCCCGACGTTATAATCATACGGTCTGTTTATGTGCGGGTTATAATACGGCGTTCCCATTGTCACGTTTATTAAGTTTACCCCAAGCTGATTTATTTCGCCGATTAATTTTATTGATTCTGCCAATTCGACTTCTCCGTCTGAAGTAGTCGCAAAACCGTCGGGGTATGGTATAACGTAAGACAATCCGAACCGTGAAGCGACAATCGGAGAGTTCGGAGAGTTTCCCAGACGGTCTTTAATACGTTTAATTGTGTTCTTGAATATGCGCGACCTGTTTTCATAAGAGCCGCCGTATTCGCCCTCGCGCTCATAAGCGCACAATAATTCGTCGAATAAATAAGCGTGGCACGCTTTAACGTCGATACCGTCAAACCCTGCCTGATATGAAAGATACGCCGCATTCTCGAAATTTTCCTCGACTTGTTTGAGATAATCGTCTGATACGACTGCATAAGCCGGGTCAAGATTCATGCGTTCGTTTAACGTATTATTATGCCGCGTGATTACGGGAGGCTTGGAAAACCTGCCGGAATGCGTAAGCTGTATGATTATTTTTGTGTCGTCGCCCGCTATATTTTTTATCGTTTCGACGAGTTTTTTATATTCGTCGAGATTTTTTTCGTGGAGCATTAACTGACGCATAGAAGTTCGAGCGTCCGGCTGAACGGCGACAGCTTCGACCCAGATTAATCCCGCGCCGCTTTCGGCGAATCTTTTATAACGCCGGATTGTGAGTTCGTCGGGCGAACCGTCGGAAGTCCCGTCAAAGCCTTCCATGGGGTGCGTAGCGAGGGAATTTTTGAGGATAAACCCCGGTTCTACTTCGACTTTGCGGGAAAAAACTTCGTAATTATCGGAAAAGCCGATGTTTACGTTAAGCTCGGCTGTTTTGGATTTTATATCGTCTATGCTTTTGAAATCATATTTGTATGGATTATGTTTTTCGTTCATGCTTTATTTTCTGCCTTTTCATATTTTATATTTATAATAAAATAAGAATAACATAAGATTGATATAAAGTCAATGATTTATTGAATAACAAATAAAACAAATCGTAGGGGCGGGTTTCCATGCCCGCCCGCGTACCAACGCAGAAATAACAACGGGGCGGCATGGAAGCCGCCCCCTACAGTTTATAATTTTTTTATTGCAAAATTTTCAACGCTTCGATGAGATATTGCGGTCGCGCAAATATTATGACCCTGTGTTTGGATTCGCTTTCGATTTTAGTCCACGAAAAGCTCATCCAGTTTCCCTGCGTTTCGTTGTGTGAATTGATAAATTCCATTAATTTATCCGTTTTTACTTTAACGATTTCATCGTCCTGATACAAGTCTATTATTGAGCAGGTTTGAATTTCGCCTATATTGTCAGCAAAAGTATTCACGCCGTCAATAAAATCCAATATATCCTGCCTGCGGGTTTCCGCCCATTCTTCTCCGTATGTTCCGTTATCCATAAAATTCTTAATATCCTCCTCCGTAAATCGCCATTGACCGCCGATTTTTTTGCCTTTTAAAATGCCGTCTTTTAAATAATTGCGTATTGTGCGTGTGGTGAGCGAAGTCATATTCGCAATATCCTCTACGGTAAATAATTTTTCCATGATTTGTTTCCTTTCTTTTCTTTCGATTTTTATTATTTTTTCGGAAAATAAATTACGTACTTTGTTTTCCTGTATTTTCATTATATCACATAAATTTTCATCTGTCAATACTATTTTTCATATTTTTTCATATTTAATCATATAAATTCCTAATAAAGATTAAAATTTCATAAATATTTCTTATATTTAAAATCAAGGAGCGTAAATATAATATCATGGAACACATAAAAAGAGCCGGGAATCAAATACAAGTCATACGCAAAAATACTGTTATAATCGGCAGCGGAGCGGCTGGATTAAACGCCGCCGACAGACTTTATTCTTACGGACAGCATGATATTGCGATAATAACCGAGGGGTTGTCAAAAGGCACAAGCTTAAATACAGGCTCGGATAAACAGACGTATTATAAATTAAATTTGTCAGGCAATGAACCTGACAGCGTTGTCGCTATGGCTGAGACTTTGTATAACGGCGGGGCGATGGACGGCGATATTGCGTTGTGCGAAGCGGCTCTGTCGGCGCAATGCTTTTATAAACTCGTCGAAATCGGCGTGCCGTTCCCGCATAATAATTACGGCGAATACGTGGGATATAAAACCGACCATGACCCTCGCAGCCGCGCAACGTCGGCAGGACCGCTCACGTCGAAATATATGACTGAAAAACTTGTCGAACAGGTCAAACTAAAAAATATCCCGATATACGACGGTTATATGGCTATAAAAATTTTGGTTC
>Ga0082212_10002104_pt1 | contig 29279 bp, 25 predicted proteins | sample TergutNt197P3_FD_71548 | JGI IMG/M metagenome (GOLD analysis project Ga0082212, IMG submission 71548) | Neocapritermes taracua P3 segment gut microbial communities from Petit-Saut dam, French Guiana - Nt197 P3 | ecosystem: Host-associated > Arthropoda: Insects > Digestive system > Gut ...
ACCCTTAAAAACACTTATCGGCAGGATGAAATTGTTATTCTTCCCAAAGACGTTTATACAGAAATAGAAAAAAAACAGCATAACACGGCATTTACTGAAAAACTGCAGCAGGGTATACAGGATATTGAAGAAGGCCGGGGCATTATAAAAACCATGGCAGAACTTGAGGCCATGGAAGATGCATGACCTTATCTTTACTCCCCAGGCATTTAAGGAATATATTGAATGGCATGCCGAAGATAAAAAAACATTTAAAAAGATTAATGATCTGATTAAAGATATACAACGTAATGGCTTTGACAAGGGAATAGGTAAGCCCGAACCGCTAAAACACATAAAAGCCTACAGTCGCCGAATTGATGAAACAAACCGTTTGGTTTATTCCGGAGATGAAAAATACAATATACGTATCCTTGGCTGCAAGGGTCATTATATTTAGGAAACAAATAGATATTAAAAGCTAAAATCCGTACTATTCGTCATAATCCGTGCCATTCATGATTAAAATGGGAAAGAAGCACCAGGAACTTGACCTTTACCCCCCTAAATGATTATTTTTAATGTATAGAAAAGTTTTTTCAGGAAAAAGTTGAAAAAAGGGGAAAAATACTCAAGAAATGAATGAATCCTCAAAAACCGGAGGCAATCCTGCTGTGCCGGAGGGCGAAGCCCTACTCGGAGGAGCTGGAAACGGGCCGGAAAAAGCAGACCAAAGGGCCAAGGATTGCACAGAAGGCGGCATTATTAACAATTCCGCGGGCGCAGAGGCGGAAAACGGCGCAGAAACTATGGTTTCCGAAGAAACCACAGAAGCCAGGGGTTCCGCTGAAAAATCCCCTACCTCGGAAGAAAAAATTACGGAACTGGAGGCAAAACTTGCCGAAGCCGGCGATAATTATCTCCGGAAGGCTGCGGATTTTGAAAATTTCCGCAAGCGGATGAATCAGGAAAAATCCAATGCCATTGAATATGCAAACCAAACCCTGCTTTTGGATCTGGCTTCCGTTATTGACGATTTTGAACGGGCAATAAAATCTGCGGAAACCCAGAAGGCAGCCGCAAACGGCGACAAGGATAAAATTACCGCAGCTTATAACAGCCTTCACGAAGGGATCTCGTTAATCGAAAAAAACCTCCTTACCCAGCTGGAAAACAAATGGGGTCTGAAGCGTTTCGATTCTGCAGGAGAACCATTTGATCCCAACCGGCACGAAGCTATTATGATGGAAAAATCCGCAGAACTGGAAGAGCCGGTAGTAACAGAAGAATTTATCAAGGGTTATGTATTAAAAGAAAGGGTAATACGGCCTGCTAAAGTCAAAGTCGTAATGCCGGAAAAATAATATTGCAAATATAAGGAGCTGTTTTATGGGAAAAATAATAGGCATTGACCTTGGAACAACCAATTCATGCGTGGCAGTCCTGGAAGGGGGCGAACCCGTAGTTATTCAAAATTCAGAAGGCGGCCGTACCACTCCGTCCATTGTGGGATTTACCAGTAAGGGTGAGCGGGTTATCGGCGCCCCTGCCAAAAACCAGATGATCACCAATCCGGAAAATACGATCTATTCAATTAAACGCTTTATGGGCCGCCGTTTTTCCGAAGTAAGCAACGAAATGAAACTGGTTCCCTACAGGGTTGCAGAGCAGGGAGACGATGTACGTGTGGACATTGATGGAAAAAAATATTCCCCCCAGGAAATATCCGCCTTTGTACTGCAAAAAATGAAAAAAACCGCAGAAGATTATCTGGGCGAAAGCGTAACCGAAGCTGTTATTACCGTACCTGCTTATTTTAATGATGCACAGCGGCAGGCTACCAAGGATGCGGGAAAAATTGCAGGGCTGGACGTAAAGCGGATTATCAATGAACCAACTGCGGCATCGCTGGCTTTTGGTTTTAACAAGGAAATGAAACATGACCGGATGATCGCCGTTTACGATTTGGGCGGCGGCACTTTTGACATCTCAATTCTTGAATTGGGTGAAGGTGTATTTGAAGTAAAGGCTACCAACGGCGATACTCATCTGGGCGGCGACGATTTTGACCGGCGCATTCAGGAATGGCTTATTTCCGAATTCAAAAACGATACGGGAATAGACCTTGCCCAGGATCGCATGGCCCTGCAGCGTCTGCGGGAAGCAGCGGAAAAAGCCAAGATTGAACTTTCTGCAATGCAGACCACCGAGATCAACCTTCCCTTTATTACCGCCGATCAAAGCGGGCCCAAGCATCTTCAAAAAAGCATTTCCCGGTCCAAATTTGAACAAATGGTTTCAGACCTTCTGGAACGATCAAAAGAGCCCTGCAAAAAAGCCCTGGCGGATGCAGGCCTTAAACCCGAAGACATTCACGAAATAATTCTGGTCGGCGGTTCCACAAGAATCCCCGCAGTTCAGCAAATTGTAAAAGATTTGTTCAAGAAAGAACCCAATAGGGGCGTTAACCCTGACGAAGCGGTTGCAGTAGGCGCGGCAATTCAGGGAAGTATTCTGGCAGGAGATGTAAAAGACGTACTCCTCCTTGACGTAACTCCCCTTTCCCTGGGAATAGAAACTCTGGGCGGTGTAATGACCCGGCTGATTCCAAGAAACACAACTATACCGACAAGAAAAAGCCAAATCTTCTCTACCGCTGCCGACGGGCAGACAGCCGTTTCCATTCAGGTGCTTCAGGGTGAACGGGAAATGGCAAACCAGAACCGTGTCCTTGGCCGTTTTGATTTGGTTGGCATTCCTCCGGCTCCCCGGGGCATTCCGCAAATCGAAGTTACTTTTGACATAGATGCAAACGGCATTGTCCATGTCAGTGCAAAAGACCTGGGTACTGGGAAAGAACAGAAAATCCGTATAGAAAGTTCATCGGGACTTTCCGATAACGACATCGACCGTATGGTCAAGGAAGCGGAACTTCACGCGGAAGAAGACAAGAAGGAACGCGAAAAGGCGGAAGTACGGAACGAAGCGGATTCAATGATCTACAGTACGGAAAAAAATATTACCGATCTGGGAGACAAGGTAAGCGCCGAAGACAAAGCCAAAACGGAAGAAGCCGTTGCGGATCTGAAAAGAGCCCTGGAAAGCGGAGATACCGAAGCTATCAAAAACAAGACCGAAGCCCTTAAGCAGGCTTCTTACAAGATTGCCGAAGAAGTTTACAAACAGCAATCTGCCCAGGGCGCAGCCGGTCCGAGTACGGACGGAGGTTCGGGAGGCCCTGATATGGGCAACGGCGCCGGTTTCACGGGCGGCGGTCCTGAGACAAAAAGCGCCGAAGACGCCGATTACGAAGTAGTTGACGACAAATAAGCTGTATACGCCAATAAAAAGGTGTATATAGCCATTAAAATGTGACACTAAAATGTCACAAAGGATTATATGGCCAAGCGCGATTATTATGAGGTGCTGAGTGTACCAAAAAATGCTTCTAAAGATGATATAAAGAAGGCGTATCGCAAACTTGCCATTCAGTATCACCCCGATAAAAATCCGGGAAACAGGGAAGCTGAAGAAAAATTTAAAGAAGCCACAGAAGCCTACGAAATCCTGGGAGACGACCAGAAAAAAGCCGCCTACGATCAATTTGGTTTTGCAGGGGTTGATGGCATGGCCGGACAGGGAGATTTTTCCCAGACCTTCCGTGGTTTTGAAGATATTTTCGGCGACTTTTCGGGAATCTTCGATACATTCTTCGGCGGAGCCGGACGCCGCCGTTCTTCGGGCGGTGTTCGTCAGGGAGCAAACCTCCGTTACGATATTGAAATACCTTTTAAAGATGCAGTGTTCGGAACAAAGGTGGAAATTCAATACACCAGAAACGACGCATGCCCAACCTGTAAGGGAACCGGAGCCGCCGACGGATCGGGTAAAAAGGTTTGTCCTTCCTGTCAGGGTTCGGGTCAGGTACGGCACAGCCAGGGGTTTTTTTCCGTGGCTTCGCCCTGCCACAACTGCCATGGCGAAGGCTATATCATAGAACAGCCCTGCCGGGAATGCGGCGGCGGCGGAACACAGCGGAAACGCCAAAAAATAATGGTTACCATTCCCGCCGGAGTGGAAAACGGAAAGCGTGTTGCAATTCCCCGTCAGGGCGATGCCGGCCCGGGCGGCGGCCCTTCAGGCGATCTCTATGTTTTTATACGAATCAAACCTCATGAATATTTTGAACGACAGGACCTGGACCTGTACTGCGCTGTACCCATTTCCATTACCCAGGCATCACTGGGAGCGGAGATCCACGTAGGCACCCTTGACGGGAAAAAACTAAAAGTAAAAATTCCCGCAGGTACACCCAACGGCAAACTCCTCCGCATACGTGACGAAGGTGTTCCTTCGGGAAACAAGCGGGGATCGTTCTGGATTAAACTTATGGTACAAATACCGGAAAAACTTTCCAGGCGGGGCAAAGAACTGCTGGAAGAACTATCCAAAGTGGAAGGAGAAAACGATTCTCCCAAACCCATTCTTCTTTCACAAATGGGCGATCAATAGATTTGGCGAATTTCAGAATTGACATACAAGCATAAAGCCGTTGTAAAGCGGCAGAAACGCAACGGCATCTGTTTTGCTTCGCAAATGCAGCCAGGGAATAAGGTAACCATAAACCGAACCAATAGCCGCACCGGCCAGGACATCGGTTATAAAATGATTACCTGAAAAAATACGGCTTAACCCTACTCCGGCAGCCAAAGAATAAGAAACAACACCGAGCGGTATCTTCCATGGAGAATCAGGGTATTCGGTAAAAAAGGTTGAAGCAAGAAAACCAGCTGACATAAATGCAAAAGCCGTATGCCTTGAAGGGAAACTTTTATAATAATCCGCAGACTTTCCCGAAGGAACATCCCCAAAATAACAATAAGGCCGGTATCGTGCTGTTGAATTCTTAATGATTTCGCAGGTTCCGAACACAAGGAGAACAGATTCAGCGTACATTACACCATAAGTTGCCCAGACATTGCCGTCCCTGATATTATCAATCAGCGACAAAAGAGGCATTGCCATTAACCCATAAAGAACAATATCGCTTGCAATATCCGGAGATTTACTGTATTCAAACATCAAGTTTCGATCAAACGCGTTTACATTATCTTTTGAAAGAGGAATATCACTACAGGAAGCAATACTGGCAGAATGGGTAACAAAAACAGAAACAACCGTCAATCCCAAAGAAACAGAACCAATTACAATGTCTTTTGTAAGATCAAGAGAATACGGGCTTTCTGCAAAGCAGCTAACAGAAGCGGTTATTATGCAAAACAAAATAAAATATTTTCTCATATCAGAATTAACAAAATATTTGAGTTTTTAGAATACTACATGAAATACCGTCTGATCCAGCAAAACCAAAAGTCCCAAAAGTGCAGTATATATTCCAAATACTGTAAGGGAACGCTTGCGGATGATGTTGAGCATAAGGGTTACAGCTCCAAATCCAACAACGGCGGCAGTAATGGTACCGGCGACAAGAGCGGCAGGGCTGACACCGGTTAAAAATCCAATTGATACATCAGGGTTAACACTCTGAAAACTATGGTATTTATACAATTCCCGTATTTGAAGCACAAGAGCGCCCAAAATAGCAGGAATGGCAAGAAGAAAGGAAAAACGAGCGGCTAAATCCCGTTTCAGCCGACGAGACAATGCTCCGGAAAGGGTAAGGCCGGAACGTGATATACCGGGGGCAATGGCAATTCCCTGAAGCAAACCTATTAATACTGCATCAATTACATCAATTTCTGCATCGTTTCGCTGCTGCCCAGGCCGCCTGGAAAGGTAATCGGAAACAAAGAGGGCAAAAGCAGTTATTAAAAATGCCTGACCCAGCCATTCCCCGGAAGCAAAGGCTTCTTCGATACGATCCTTAAAAGCAAAAGCGATTCCGGCTGTTACAGCAGTTGCCAGAACAAGAAGGGCGGTAATACGCTGAAAAGGACGGCGGAGAAGGTTCCAGACATCATTACGCAGGGCAACAAATACCGCCAACAGAGTACCGCAATGCAGCATTACGTCAAAAAAAAGCGTGGGAACCGAAATGCCTAAAATTTTCTGAACCAGTATAAGATGGCCTGAACTGCTAATCGGAAGAAATTCCGTTAAACCCTGGATAAATCCCAGGAAAATTGCCTGATAAATTGTCATTTTATTCCACAAATATAAATTTTACCGGATAATTACCCATTTTCCGTCAATCTTTGCAAAGTATAAATCCATAATCCAGCGTATTGATTTTCCGCTTTCCCTGTAGGTAATGATCAGCGCAGGTTCCGGAAAACTTATACGCCCCTGTCCCAATCGGACTGCCCTGTCTTCAACAGCGGAAAAAAAACTGTTTCGTTGGGTATAATATACAGAATAACCCGTTTTAGTCATTAGCTCACTGTATTTTGCCTCTGTCTCGGCCTTAATTGCTGCCGCAGTGGTAAAACGGGCAGTTGCCAGATCTTCATACTTTGCTCTCATCAGATTACTGATCGTATCCATATCCTTTTCGATAAATGCCGTACGCAGCTGTTTGGCAATGGCGGCTATTTCATCCTGATCATCACGGGGAAGAATACCGGCGGAAGAAATAATCCGTTCAGCCTTTTCTAACTGAACCCTGGGAAACCCATCCGCTTTAAAGGTTTCGGTAAAAGTATAGGGATTATTCAGCGCTTCAGATGTTTTGTCGATTGGCCATTTGAATTCTTTGATTAATTTATCATTGGACATGATTTTAAATGAAGCAGAAACTGTTCCAGAGGCGAATTTAGCACTGTCAGGCAAAAAAATGGTAATATCGACTTTGTTATTATCGGAAACCATCCAGTCATTAATTTCGATTCTGGAACTAAAGTTATTCTCCCCTCCATCAAAAATCAATATTTCGGCGCCATTTACCATAACACTAAAGCCAACTATCTGTACAGAAGCTTCAATACGGTAAAGAAAACTTCTTCTTGGATTACGTGACGACGAGGTACTTTGATTCTGGTTAGAAGAATTATTATCAGGCGGTGTCTGGGCGCAGGCTGAAAACAGCGTCACAAACAACAACACCCACCAAAGCTTTCGCATACTCTTAATTATAACAAAGAAAGACTGTTTTGGTTACCCCTGGACAGGGTTTTCTGTAACCAAAACAGTACTGTCAAAATCAACCCAATCCGGCTTTTCGGCGGGATTGTACATCGTAGAAAACAGCCAGGAGGAGGATTACTGCCTTAACGACATATTGATAATGGGCTCCCAGGTTCATCAGGGACATGCCGTTATTAATTGCCGCCATTACAAGACCGCCGACCACAACCCCAACTACCGTGCCAATACCGCCGGAAGCGGAAACACCGCCAATATAACAGGCAGCTATGGCATCCAATTCAAACAGGTTGCCGGCCTGGGGAAGGGCGCTATTCATATAGCCGGTGGAAATAACTGCCGCCAATCCGGCACAGGTACCCATAAAACAAAATACAATAAACGTTACAAATTCCGTATTAATACCGGACAGTTTTGCTGAACGGGCATTACCTCCGACAGCATAGATATACCTGCCCAAAACGGTATTTTTAAGAACAAAGTGAAAAATCATAACAGTAATGCCCAGCACTATTACAACAATGGGAAATCCCCGGTATGCGGCAAAGCGTTCGGCAATTACAATCACCAGAGCGCTGACAATTAATAATTTTCCAAAAAACAAAGCCTGGGGGGCGACTTCAAAACCATTTTCTATTTTCTTTTTGCGGCTGATAAATTCCGATATCCAGAAAACGATCAGTATAATACCGGCAAAAATAAACGGCGTTGGAAAATGACCAAAAAACATCTGTTCTTCCAGTTGGAGCAAATCTCCGTCTATAGTTCCTGTGGCAAGATAGGAATAAACATAATCTTTTAAGCTAACAGGATTTACATTAGTTACAATGTATGTAAGCCCACGGAAAAGCATCATTCCGGCAAGGGTTACAATAAATGCCGGAACTTTGGGATACGCTACAAACCAGCCCTGGAAAGCGCCGACGGCAAAACCTATTATCAAAGAAACCAAAAGTGTAACAAATATACCCACACCGGTGTTATAGACATACGCGCTTAATGCCCCGATAAAGGCGCACACCGAACCGACTGAAAGATCAATACCCTGGATTATAATGCACTGAACCATCCCCGTTGCCAGGATCAATACATAGCTGAACTGGAAAAATATATTGGTAATATTCCTTCCGGAAAAATTTGTCCAGTTAACCAACGGCCCAAAGACAAGCATTATTAATGCAAGTATGAAAAACATGGAATAGTTTCGTAAATTGCTTTTTATTAATGTCCTGGAATTTGACGTATGAACAACTTTGTCGCCCATTCTGTTCTCCTTTCAAAAAAATGTATGTTATCCAACCAATGCCATGTGCATGATCTTTTCCTGGGTAGCTTCTTCGTGCATCAGCACACCCTTAATCTTTCCTTCGTTCATTACATAGATCCGATCCGCCATTCCCAGCGCTTCGGGGAGTTCGGAACTTACCATGATTATGCTTTTCCCGGCAGCCGATAAATCGTTAAGAATATTGTAGATTTCTGTCTTGGCGCCTACATCAATACCCCGTGTCGGCTCATCAACTATAAAAATCTCCGGGCCGACTGCCAAAGAACGACTTACAACTACTTTTTGCTGATTACCGCCGGAAAGGTTCCTGGCTATTTGATTAATCGACGGAGTCCTGATATTCAGTTCCTTGCGGAATTTTTCTGCCAAAAAGATTTCCTGGGAAGTATTTACAACTCCCATTTTGGATAGTCCTGCCAAAGAAGAGTTGGAAATATTGGTCTTGATATCCTGCATCAGTATCAGCCCAAGGCCTTTGCGATCTTCTGAAATATAACCGAGACCCCTGTCCATTGCCATGCGGCTTGAACTAAGGAATACCGCTTCTCCGTTTATAAAGAGTTCCCCTTCGCTTTTATAGCCATACGACCTGCCGAAAATACTCATCATCAATTCGGTACGGCCTGCCCCCATGGGGCCGCAGAAGGCAAGGATCTCCCCTTTCCGCAAATAGAACGATACGTTATCCACCACTTTAATGGTGTGATAATCGGGATGATACACAGACCAGTTTTTAACTTCCATGATCGTATCGCCCGGCTTGGTTTTGCGGTCGGGGAACCGGTGAGTCAGGTCGCGCCCTACCATATCACGAATGATCTTTTCTTCGGTAAGGTTATCTTTCTTAACATCGTAACTTACAATGGATTTGCCATCCCGCAGAATTGTTACAGTATCCGCTACTTTTAAAAGTTCATTGAGTTTATGGGAGATCATTACACAGGTAATACCCTGCTTTTTAAAATCCATAATTAAATTAAGGAGTTTTTCACTCTCGTCGTCATTTAAAGAAGAAGTGGGTTCATCCAAAATTAAGAGGTCCACTTTTTTGGAAAGGGCACGTGCAATTTCCACCAACTGCTGCTTCCCCACCCCCAGTTTACTTACCATCGTTCCGGGCGGTTCACTAAGACCCACTTGATCAAGGTATTTTATAGATTCCTTTATATAGTGATTCCAGTTGATAATGCCGAACTTTGTCTGCATGTGGCCAAGGAAAATATTTTCATAAATTGAAAGATACGGACTTAAAGCCAGTTCCTGATGAATAATGGCAAGCCCTTCTTTTTCGCTGTCTTTTACGCTATGGTAATTGGTTTCTTTACCTTTAAAAACAACCTTTCCTTCGTAATCCCCTTTGGGATACACACCGGAGATAACACTCATAAGGGTAGACTTCCCGGCGCCGTTTTCCCCGCAGATAGCATGGATCTCACCTTTCTTTATTTTTACCGAGACTTTATCCAACGCTTTTACGCCAGGAAAATTCTTGGTTAAATTTTCTATTTCCAGTATGAATTCACTCATGCACGTATCGCCTCCCGGCATATTGATATCTGTGAAAATAAGACGGGAGGAAACCCTCCCGTCTTTAAGGAACATTAACTAACTACTGGCGAATCCGGGCGCTCTGGGTCGCATCATAGAAACCTGCATTCACAGGAACCAGGATGTTGGTCCTATCAACTGAGATAGGATCCAGCAAATAAGTAATTACAACTTTAGCACCGGTGTTACCGATAGCCTTGAGATCACCACTGGCAAGAACTGCACCGGGGATGCTCACTTTCTGTTTTTTAAGGACCTGATCGGCAAGAAGAATCGCTGCTTCGGCAAGCTTGGCGGTGTCTTTAAAGACGGTCATGTATTGCTCGCCATTCTTGATGGACATAATGGAATCAAATTCTGCGTCCTGTCCGGAAACGACTGGCAGTTTGGCGCGGTATTTAGCATCAGCTTTAAGGGCTTCGATGATTGCACGGGCAAGGGTGTCATTGGGAGCAAGAACTGCGTCCAGAGTTACATTCCGGGCTTCGTTGTTAAGGAGGTTTTCCATTCTGGCTTTCGCAATGTTTGCATACCAGCCTTCTGTGGCGATCCGGTTAAAGTTCGCTTTGTCTTTGGCACTGTCAGGATGAGGACCAACAACTTTCAATACACCGCTCCTGATATAGGGGCGAAGTACGTCCATGGCGCCGTTAAAAAAGAAGTTGGCATTGTCATCGGTTGGTGAACCGGCGAAAAGGGTGATGTACTTGGGATTTGCAGCAGTGGCGGAAGCGAGGTTAAGACCTTTTACAATACCCTGACCCTGAAGTGTTCCGACTTTATAGTTGTTAAAAGTAATAAAGTAATCATAATCCTTGGAATCCTGGATAATCCGGTCGTAGGCGATTACCACTACTTTGTCTTTAGCTGCTTCCCTGACGACAGAATTAACACCAGTGTTAATATTGCCGATGATCAGGGCTTTGGCGCCCTGGGTCAGGAAGCTCTGAATTTGCTGGTTCTGCTGATTCTGATCAGCATTGCCCCATTGGACTTCCGCTCTGTAGCCCCTCTTTTCCGCTTCCGCTTTAAGGGAGTTTCCGTCTTTTACCCAGCGTTGGACGTGGGTTTCGGGCATGGCAATACCAATCAAGGTCTGACCGAAACTGAGGCCTGCTACAGCAAGACACAGTAACACGAGAAATAATTTCTTCATATTTTATCCTCCGAAGATAATTGTGATTAAACAATAATTGCCCATGAAAAACCATTTGTAAAGTGGATTTTTTTGATAAAAAAGAGGATTTTTTTCTTTAAAGATAAAAAAAAACACAAGCAGGGAATATTTTGATGTCAAAATATTCCCTGCTTAAATTCTATAGTATTCATTTTTTCAGAACAATTCAATCCTTGCTCATGCTATTAATATTACGGTATACATCTTCCCTGGAATGGAATCCTTCCCGAATCACTTCATCAATTGTATTTTTGAAAATAGAAGTGGATTTTTCCAGATATGCCGGAATCATAGTTCCGCTGTTATTATCCACCATGGCATCGGTAAAGGGGATTTCCGCTTGATTGTCCCTGGCATTCTGGGCAATAGCCACCGCAAGGGCAGCCGCCCTGACTCCGATTTTTCCTATAGGTTTATACACGGTCATTAATTGCGTTCCTTCCACAATACGCTGGCAGGCGCTTAGATCCGCATCCTGGCCCACTACAGCAACGCTGCCTGCCAGACGGCGCTCGGAAAGCAGCTGAATCGCCGCTCCGGCAATAGCATCATTGCCGCAGACAATGGCATCAATATCGGTAGTTTCTTCAAAGATAGCGTTTATTTTTTCCAGAGCCTCATCCGAACTCCATTCTTCCAGCCAAATTTCACGAACAATAATGACATCGCCCTTTTTAACAAAAGGATCGATAATCTCATGAAACCCGGCGCTGATGTCAAAACTGTTTACATCGTGAACCGAACCGTTTACCACCAAATAACGTCCACGCGGCACGGTACGGCTTAAAGCCCTTCCAAACTGCCGGCCAACTTCTTTTGAATCAAAGGAGATATAGGCATCCAAAGGAGCCTTCTGAATAAGCCGGTCATAAGCGATAACCGGAATACCGGAATCTTTTACTCCCAGAATTGCATCGGCAATAAGCTCCGTATCGTGGGCGATCACCACCAAAACATCAATGTTCTGGTTAACCATATAATTAATCTGTGCGATCTGTTCCTGAATACCTCCGGCGGAAAGCTGAACAATTACATCCGCTCCCAGCTGCTGGGCTGCACCGGTAAACACTTTAAGATCTTTGTTCCAGCGTTCTATGATAAACGTAGCAGTAGCAATGGAAAAACCTATCGTCAGTTTTCTTTCCTCACCCGGTCTTTTAATTCCCGACCCGAACTCAGCGCTGTTATTCGGGGCTCCCGCAGAATTTCCTCCGCTGCAGGATATGAATAAAACACAAAGAATAAAAAACGCCGCTATACGAAAAGAATACATGCACACGCCGCCTCCTAGCGGCGAACTATAATAATTTCCTTGCGCTCGAGGGCCAAAAGCCCTCATGCTGTATTTTACATCTATATCAGCGTAATAGTACATGCTTTACCCAGGGGATGAAATGTTCCACACAGCAAAGCTTTATTGTAATTATTAAGGTCTGCCGCCTGCGGAATAAAAAGCTTTGTTTCCATACCATCGTCATGACGTATCACAAGTCCGTCCAGGATGCCTGCAACAGCTTTAATTTGATCTTTACCGGCAATGTCATCGCTGCCAAGCAAGGGAGCAAAGTCGAGTGATGTATGAACTGTCCGCATAATTGAAAGCAGGAGGGGACTGGATTTTTTGCACAGGTAAACAGGCCCTGCCCTGACATACGAGTCATTTATTGTTTTTTGCACTTCTTCACGGTTCATCGAAAAAAACTTTATAAAAAATTCATCACTATAATCATACAGTCCAAACGAAAAAAGCAGCATAAACTCTTCCGTATCAATTTTTCTATAAATAGAAAAGTTAATGCGTGAAAAAACAAAATCTTCAAAACTTCTGTTGGATAAATCCTGTACATCCGGAGTTTTTCCGGCTGCATCGGTTTTTCTGGCCGCAGGCTCAAGTTTTGCCAAAGCATTCAGCCTTTCCAGCTCCCTGTGAACAAAAAGAAGCCGGCGGTAACGGCTTTCTATACGCCGCCTTACAAGCGCTACAATCTCGTCAGCGTTCATAAAGTTCCTGCAAAAAAAGCGTCGCTGCCTGTGCAGCATTAAGGCTTTCTATAACGCCTGTTCCGGGAATCCTGATCAGCATGGAACATTGTTCTTTTATTTCCGCCGAAAGGCCTGTTTCTTCATTGCCGATAACCAAAACCGTACCCGTTAAAGGTTTTTCCTGATCATTAATGATTTTTGGAATGTCCCGAATTCTGATTCTGGCCCGGGGATCTGTGCCGATGGTCAGAAGTTTTCTTGATGCGCTTCGTAAAAAAAAATCCGGGCGGCGGACAGAACGGAATTCGACATGTTCCATTCCCCCTTCAGCCGTACGGTATGCTGCTGTAGTAAGATATTTTTCTTCCGGTTCTCCTTCGGTGGTGTTTTGTCCGGCAAGAATAACAGGTGAAGCGTCAAAGAAAGCAGCGGAGCGGACAATAGCTCCCAGATTATGATCGTTTCCGATGTTACAAAGTAAAAGTCCGGTTTTTCTTTCAGCTGCCCAATTGTCAATGTCTTCTGACATAACAGCCTCAATAACGGGTTCATAGATCATCGCTACAATTCCCTGATGATGCGGAGTTTTGCAGATTTTTTCCAGTTCCTCGTCTTCACAGAGTTTGTAAGGACGTTTCCGGCCTGCTAAATGTTTGCACAATTTGGTAAAAAGAGGGAGCCTTTCTTCCCGTAAAAAAAGCCGGTTAATTTTTTCCGGATGAACATCGCTTAAAGCGCGAATTGCATTCAACCCGCAGACAGCAAGTTCATCAGTCAGCCTGTTGCGCATAGTAAAAATGTATCATTTTTACAAATAATTAGATACCTGAACTCACCCAAATACATAACGGCCGTCAATCGACTTAACCCTAAGAGTAATATCATTAAGCGAACCTGCTCTCTTTAGATTAACCAGATACTTGCCAAGCGATGTATCTGAAACCGCAATATGGGTTAATATCCATTCTTTAAGATATTTTACAAAATTCAACGGGTTAACATAAGCATTATTGGAAAGATCATTAACGGTATTCAGCACTTCTCTGACAAAATCACTATGTTCTTTTTTATGAGCGGCAAAAACAGGATAGCTAACCCTTTCCATTATTTTTTCTTCAGTGGAAAAATGGTATCCTACATAACTGACTGCTCCGTGAAGCACCTGCATAAAAACATCTTTGGAACTATTCCTGTCCTTCAGGCAACTCCTGTACAGTTTGTTGGTCAAATTAATCAACTCTATGTGCTGGGAATCAATAAGGGGAATATTTACCGAATAGGATTTTTGCCAGGTAACAATTTCATCGACCGCCATATATATATATATATTATAATAAAATATACGATGAAAAGCAAGAAAATGTTCTTTATTTAATTAACCACAGCAAGAATTATCTGACTAAGTGCCGCAATTCGAATACCTTGACAGTAATTACAAAAAGCATCATAAATTGATTTGTATATTTCAAAGGAAGTGAGGTCGCCTTTCCAAAAGGAAAGGCGTAATCCTCCGCTATCCCGTAACTGTAATTGGGAATGTATAAAAACGTTTTCCATAAGCCAGGAACTTTGGGTATGCACGGTTTTCCTGGAAAACCGTTACTTTCTTTTTCAGACTTCGTGGTTAGGGTCTGAAGGAGTCTATTATGTTTTCCCATAAATGTTTTTTTTCTCTCGTTTTTGCCGTTTTAATGACGGTAAGTATTGTTTCAGCCGGCGCACAAGACTACTCAGCAGACGCTGAGTACCTGGATTACGGAGAAACCGAGGAAGAGCTGGTAATTACAGCCGGCAGAATACCTGAAGAATTAAAGAAGGTCCCCGCTCAGGTAACCGTTATTACAGCTAACGACATCGCCCAATCGGGTGCTACTTCCGTTGTTGGCGTATTGGAAACTGTACCGGGAGTGCGCTTTTCCGGCGCTATGGCGGGAGCCGGTTCCGAAATAATTTCCATGCGCGGTTTCGGAGAAAATTCCTACGGCCGGGTTTTAATTCTTGTGGACGGCAATAAAATAAACAATCCGGACATGAAGGTTGCAAACTGGAATGCCATTCCCCTGGCAGACATCGAACGGATTGAAGTACTGGACGGAAGCGCCAGCGTACAGTATGGCAATAACGCCGTAGGCGGGGTGATTAATATCATCACCAAAAAAGGCGGCGAGCGCCGAACCCTAATTGGAATTTCGGGCGGCAGCTTTTTTACCAACCGGGAATCAATTTCGCACTTTGAACCTCTTTCCTGGGGGAATTTTTCCATCACTGCCGAACATATTGGTACCAATGGATACAGAGAACGACAAGAGTCAGAAACCGCCAGTTTTGCCGGAAGTTCCAACGTATTTGTCGGCGACACCATGCAGCTTTCGTTCAGCGGATTTTTCACCTGGTTGTACTATCAACTCCCCGGCGGACTTTCAAAGGACCAGTTTGAAGACAATCCAAAACAAGCTATGTATTTTAACTGGGCTTCTTTTGATTTTGAACCTAACATGGAAGACGAAAACACCGAATACCATTTTGGCGGCAGCGCCTCCATACGCTGGTTTCCGGCAGAAAACTTGGAATTGATGCTCCCCCTTTCGTACCGGGGAAAAATCATTAAAAGCGACATGCTTTCCTTGGGAGGCGGTTTTGGGGGCGTTTATACCGATAAAACCATTCACTCAGTGGAAGCACGGCCGCAGGGATCGGCAGTATTCGACATTGCCGGCATGCCGCTTCGTCTGCTCGGCGGGGTGGATCTTTATTATACCCGGCTAGACGGGGATATCTATGGTGATAAACCCCGGCATCTTCCTAAAACAAATAACTTTACTGTTTCAGAATGGACTATTGGCCCATTTATAACAGCGCGTTTCTCCCCATTGGATAATCTTTCTTTTTCAGCAGGCGCCCGGTTTGACACGGCAATCATCAAAGCGGAGACCATGTCTAATGTTGCTGACGGGGATAAAACCTTTCACGCCTTTGTCTATGATGCGGGAATTACATATACCCCGGCAGATACGGTAAAACTCTACGTTCGCTATGCCGCCCTTTTCCGCTATCCCTTTGTGGACGAATTGGCACAGGTTGAAACGTCCGGCTTTAACTCTCATTTAAAACCGGAAAAGGGGTTTAACACAGAAATGGGAACAGCTTATCAAGTAAAAGATATCCTCCGCTTTTCTGCAAATTTTTTCTTTATGCAATTGGTTGATGAGATAGTCCTTATCGAACCCATTACCTGGACTTTTATCAATATAAACCAGGATAAAACCCGGCGTTTTGGCACCAATATAGGCTTAAACCATACCCCATTTGAATGGATTTCCCTGGATGCTTCCTATTCCTGGGTATATGCTTTTTTTGCCGACGGCGATGACAGAAATAGACGGGTACCATTGGTTCCCAAACACAAGATTTACGGAAACCTTCTTGTTCACCTTCCCTTTGGCCTGAGTTTTGGGCCGGACATTGAGTATGTAAGCACCCAATTTGCAGGAGGGGATACTTCCAATACAGAAGACCTTATTAATGCATATTTCCTGTGGGGGGCGCGGGCGCGTTTTGCTCTGAATAAAGACGAAAACAAACTTGTCTTTCAAATCACGGCAAAAAATCTTCTGAATAAACGTTATGCGCCACAAATTTTTTATAATGCCTATTACCCCGGAGACGGCTTTTTGCTTAATGCTTCTATGCAATACCGGTTTTAAAATCAACAACAGGAATCAATGGTGAACAAATGAACAATAAAAACAGATTTTGCATAACAATTGTTTTTCATCTTTTGGTGTTCAGTTGCAGTGAAAAATTGCCGGCGGCTGGCAATGGAATCGGCACTGGTGTAAACATCGATCATCCGCCGGTAATTAGCAGAATAATTTCAGCAGCTCCTTCCATTACGGAAATTATCGCAGGACTTGGACTTGCAGATAAACTGGTTGCCACAGACAGGTATTCCCGGAATCTGGAAGGGGTACGGAAAGAACTTCCCGAAATAGACTTTTTTTATCCCAATATAGAAGCCATAGCCGGTTTAAACCCGGACATTATTATTACAGGTGAAATTAATGCCCAGGGGGCAGATAACACAGGATTTGATTTTTTCCGGCAACTGGGAATAACAGTAATTCAAATACCAACCAGTAACAGTATCGAAGATATTTACACCGACATTATCCGCATTGCAGAAGCGTTGGGTGTTCCGGACAGGGGTACAGAATTGGTATTGCAAATGCAATATACAATAACAAAAGTATCCCTGCTCGCAGCGCAACGGAACACCGAACTTTACGAAACATCTCAGACCCATAAACCATGTGTTTATTTTGAAATAGCCCCTGCCCCCAATATAGTGAGTTTTGGCTATGGAACTTATTTGAATGAACTTATCGAAATATGCGGCGCACAAAATATTTTTTCCGGAGAAAAACGATGGTTTACACCCGGAGCAGAAGCAATTGTCAGCGCCAATCCCGATGTAATCTTTATTATGGAGGGGGTCAGTGATACAGAAGAAATTAAAAACCGTCCGGGTTTCCGTTCCATTAATGCAATACGGCAAAACAGAGTTTACGCAATTAATACAGACTATGCTTCCCGTCCTTCACAAAACATTGTGCTGGCATTGGAAAAAATGTATAATGCAATGTGGCAAGAACAGCAATGAAACATTCCCCTTCCAAAGCATCAAATAATTCTGTAAAAAAAATTTTCCTTGTCAGTATTGTTCTTTCTTTTTTCGTTCTCTTTGCAGGGATGTCTTTGGGAAGCTCCGGTATCAATCTAATGGAAACTTTCCGCGTACTTGCAGTAAAAATTCTACATTTGCCAATAAATATTGATCCGCGGTCATCTGTAATAATTTGGGAACTTCGCCTGCCGCGAACTATCCTTGCCTTTATCGTCGGAGGATCACTTGCAGCCAGCGGCGCGGTGTTTCAATCGGTACTGAAAAACCAGCTTGCCTCGCCCTATATATTGGGAGTATCATCCGGTGCATCCTTGGGAGCGGCCATTGTAATGCTTGGTCTCTCCGGTTCGGCAGGAGCGCTGCTCTCCAATGCTTTCTTCTTCGCACAGCCGGGGTTTTTGCGGCCATTCATGCTGCCTTTGGGCGGTTTTGCCTTTGGACTTGGAACAGTACTTGCGGTGATTGCTTTTGCATACCGGCTGGATAAAAATCTTTCCAATAATACGATAATTCTTTTCGGTATGGTTTTTTCTCTTTTCGTTAATGCGATCCTCACTACCCTGCTTTCTGTTTTTCATGAAGAATTAAAAAACCTTATTCTTTGGCAATTGGGTTCTTTTTCCCTTCGCGGCTGGAATCATGCAGTTTTATTTATACCCTTTTTTGTACTGGGAATGTCAGGAATAATCCGTTACAACAGGGAAATGGATATACTTTCCTTTGGAGAAGATGAAGGACAATCCATGGGTGTAAATGCCAAAGCGGTACGGAAACGGCTTTTTCTTTTTGCTTCTCTTCTTACCGGTGCAGCAGTTGCCCTTTGCGGGGCTATCGGCTTTGTTGACCTTATTGCCCCGCACGCAGTGCGGCGCATCATTGGCCCGCGCCACAGCCGGGTTATTCCCCTGTCGTTTTTAGCCGGTGGGATACTCATGGTAAGCGCAGATATTATTTCCCGAATTGCGGTCAGCCCTTCGGAACTTCCTGTAGGAGCCGTTACAGCACTTATCGGCGCACCGTTTTTCGCATGGGTTTATTTTGGCCGCCAGGAAAAACGGCATGCTTGAATTGAACAATTTACATAGCGGCTATGGATCGGGTGATGTTCTGCGAAATATCAGCCTAAAAGCAGCAGCCGGAGAATTCCTGAGTGTTACCGGTCCCAACGGCTGCGGAAAAAGTACCTTACTTAAGGCAATTGCCCGACTGCTTCCGTACCAGGGAACCATCACCATTAATAACAAGGATATAAATTCTTTATCTCAAAAAGAACTGGCAAAAAACATTGCCCTTTTGGGTCAGATCTCTCCGTTACATTTTCCCTATACCGTATACGATACGATTGCAATGGGAAGGTATGCCCACAGCAAGGGCTGGTTCGGCAACCTGGACAAAACAGACAAAACAGCTATAGAAAATGCACTTGGTACTTTGAACCTTAACGAGTTAAAAAATGAATTAATCAGCGAATTATCCGGAGGTCAGTTTCAGCGGGTTTTCCTTGCCCGCACGCTGGCTCAGGATCCAAAGATCATCTTACTGGATGAACCTACCAATCATCTGGATATTAAAAACCAAATTACTCTGCTGGATCATCTTGCTACCTGGGTAAAGGAAGAAGAACGGGTTATTATTGCTGTGTTTCACGATCTTAACCTTGCCCTGCGTTACAGTTCATCTGCGTTTCTAATGGCGGAGGGAACAATTGCAGCACAAGGTAGTGCGGCGGAAGTTTTTTCTGAATATTCCGCGTAAATAAAAAGTAATAATTGATATAATGTATTAAATGGAGTAAAAAATGGAAGATAAACAACTTACAATCATGGATTTGATTGTTGAATCTCATTTAGGGCTGGAACGGCAGGGACCTGGCAGTTCTGAAATAACTATTAAGGCATTAAGTTTTCTGGATAGCCTTGATAATATTTCTTGTGCAGCAGATTTAGCATGTGGAACTGGTGGACAAACAATGTTTCTTGCACAAAAAATCAGTGGAAATATTATTGGTTTAGATATTTGTCCTGATTTTATAGATACTTTTAATAATAATACCAAAAAATTAAATCTCCAAAATAGAGTAAATGGCATTGTTGGCACAATGGATAATCTTTCTTTTGAAAAAGAGGAATTAGACCTTATTTGGTCAGAAGGGGCCATAGACATTATTGGTTTTGAAAAAGGCTTAGCTCATTGGAATGGCTTTCTTAAAACGAATGGCTATATTGCCGTAACATGCCCTTCCTGGCTTACTTATGAACACCCTGCCGAAATTGAAAAGTTTTGGACTGGTGCTGGCAGTGGCTTAGATACAATAGGACATAATATTTCAATAATGCAAAAAGCAGGTTTTAGTCTTGTTGCTGCATTTGCTTTACCTGAAAAGTGCTGGACGGAAAATTATTTTATTCCACGGGAAGTGGCAGATAAAGTACTTTTGGAAAAATACCCTGGAAATAAGACAGTTGAAGATTATATTAGAGAAAATAAATACGAGGTTGAATTGTATTCAAAATACAAACAGTATTATGGGTATGTTTTTTATATTGGTAAAAAAAATAAAATATAAAAATAATGGTTGAATATAATGATAATTTTGTACTTTTTTTTATAATATGACATACTGTTGTCATATTTAATGATTTAAATTTTATATACAATGACCCGTATGGGTTGTTAATATTGTTGGCGGACAAAATACGCATTGGAAATTAACAAATGAGTGAATATGAAGAAGGGTTAAAATTACTTGAAGAAAAGTTTGGCAATGACAAAGATAACACTATCTCACTTGCGACCATCGCCCGTGAACCAAACACTGACGGAAAGCCTCGACCGGTTGTCCGTACTGTGGATGCTTACTATGAAGATGGCGTGTTCTACGTTACAACTCATGGGAAGTCAAACAAAATGCAGCAAATCGCTCAAAACACGGAGGTTTCGGTTGCGACTTGTCCAGAGATGTTTACCGCAATTGGAATAGGTGAAAATCTCGGTTGGGTATTAGACCCGAAAAACGCCGAATTAAGGACTAAACTCCGTAGAGTTTTTGCAGAATGGTACGATTTGGCAAACAATGAAAAAGATGAGAATTGCTGCATTTTAGCAATTCGACTAAAAAAAGGAACATTAAACATAAACCATTGGGAAAAATTATACCATATGGATTTTGTAAACAAGACCATTATGGAAAATGGGGGAATTTTTTAAGCGGTTACAAATGAAAAATCTAAATATCGGCTCAACAATGTCGTCAAGCTAGAACGTTATGTGAAATACGAGCCATGATGGCCCGAAAATATAATCGATCAAAAATATCCATACACATATTGAAAAAATATCTAAAATAGTATATACAGTATTATGGGAGTATATAATGAAACATTTATCTTATGGGTTATTGATAATCATTGAAGCAATTATTATTATATTTTTATTAATTTTGGTTGTTATAATACTAAAAAAACAGTACAAAAATCAAAAAGACAAAAGAGAACAGCAGAATTACCGCTCAATCATTGTACAGGCATTAACCGCTTTGGTAAATGCTATAGATGCAAAAGATAATTATACAAGCGGTCATTCAATAAGGGTTGCAAAATATTCGGTTGAAATAGCACGGCAGTTAGGAATGGGCAAGAGCTTTTTGGAAAATATATATTATATTGGTTTACTTCATGATGTAGGTAAAATTGGTATACCAAAAGAAATAATAAATAAACCCGGAAAATTGACAGACGATGAGTTTGACACAATGAAAACCCATACATCAATTGGCAGAGAAATATTAAAAAACATAACGGCAATTGTAAACATACCTATAGGAGCTGCTGAGCATCATGAACATTGGGACGGTAATGGATACCACAAAGTTAAAGAAGATAAAATATCTCTGGAAGCGCGGATTATCGCAATTGCAGATACCTATGACGCTATGTCTTCTGATCGTTCTTACCGCAAGGCGCTCCAAAAAAGTATTATTCTTGAAGAATTCAAAAAAAATTCCGGTAGGCAATTTGATCCCAGAATGGCACCTATTATTATTGAAATGATTGAACAAGATCAATTTAACTCAATTAATGTAGATAAGATATTAGGTTTTGAGCAGATTTATACTGTTAATTCGATAGGGACTCATGATAATTTTGATTTTGAACTTTTTAAAAGAGACGGAGACGCCGAAATGATTCTGAAGGGAGGCGGTAATTTTAAATGCAAATGGAATAACTCAAGTTATGTTACAATGTGGACAGGCAGGAAATTTGATGAATCAAAAAATTATTCGCAAATTGGCAATATCGGGATTAAATATGACGCAAAATATTATCCTAAAGGTAATTCGTCATTTTTATGTGTTTATGGATGGTCGGTTGAACCGCTTGTTCTGTTTATGATTATAGATAATTGGTATGGTAATTTTGGTTCAGATTTAATCTGTAAAGGAACAGTATTTTTAAACAGCGGATTATACAGAATTTATGAAACCACAGTTATTAATTGTTCTTCCATAAAAGGGACTCAAACATTCAAGATATATTATAGTGTCCGTACCAAGAAACGCTTGGGCGGGATTATTTCTGTAACTGAACATTTTTCCGCATGGGAGAAAGCCGGTATGGATATTGGAAATTTATATGAGGTTGCATTTGGAATTTTTGGCAATTCAAAAGGCAGCGGCAAAGCAGAGATTTACAATTATGAACTGACTATCGGTGATACTATTATTGGTAACATAAATTAGTAACGAATGGGAGTTAATTATGGAGTTGTTTTCATTTAAGTATATAGTTTTTTTTCTAATAATAATTAATTTTTTATTAATTGCTGCAATTGCAGTGATAATTACAAGAAGCAAAAACAATAATTTTAGTGAAAAACAGCTCGAATATCACTCAAATATTTCACAATTAATAACCGCTATTGTGAATGCGATAGATGCAAAGGATCCATACACCAGCGGTCATTCATTAAGGGTTGCGATGTACTCTATCGGAATTGCACAAAATATTTATAAAGATACAAATTTTTTAAAAAATTTGTATTACATAGGATTACTGCATGATGTAGGCAAAATAGGTATACCAAGAGAGATAATAAATAAACCAGGAAAATTAACCGACGAAGAATACAATATAATGAAAACACATACATCTATTGGCAAAGAAATATTAAAAGATATAACAACGATTGAAAATATGCCTCTGGGCGCAGCACAACATCATGAGCAATGGGATGGTAATGGTTATTTTAAAATTTCCGGAAATAATTTATCGCTTGAAGCACTGATTATTGCAGCGGCAGATACATATGATGCAATGTCTTCAGATCGTTCATATCGCAAAGCGCTTGCGAGAAATGAAATCATAGAAGAATTTAAAAAGTGTTCCGGCAGGCAATTTGAACCTAAAATAGCATCTATCGTTATTAATATGATAGAACAGGATCAATTTTGTAAAATTGATGTAAATAAAATATTAGGCTTTGAGCATATTTACACTGTAAATACAATTGGCGTTTTTGAAAATTTTGATTTTGAACTTTGCAAGAGGGGCGGAGATGCCAAAATGTACCTAACTGGCGGCGGTAATTACAAATGCAAGTGGGAAAATACTGATTATGTTATCTTCCGTACAGGTAAAAAGTTTGATGAAACTAGAACTCATTTTAAAATTGGCAATATAAAAATTAAATATAATGCAAAATATCATTCAAAAGGCAAATTATCATTTTTATGTGTAAGTAGTTGGTTTGTTAATCCGCTTGTTCCATTTTATATTGCGGATAACTGGATTGGCTCATTACCGCCTGACTATGTTCATAAAGGATCAGTAATAATTGATGGAAGTGAATACAATATTTATGAAACTGTAAGGAACGAATCATATTCCATAAAAGGAACTCAGACTTTCAAGTTATATATTAGTATCCGTAAAAAAAAGCGTACAGGAGGAGTTATCTCAGTTACCGAACATTTTACTGCTTTGGAAAATATTGGTATAAATCTTGGAAATTTGTTTGAGGTTGCACTTTCGGTTGTATCATATAATTCCAGTGGCAACGCTGAAATTAATAATTATGAACTGATTATCGGTGATACTGTTATTGGTAAAAATAGTTGACAAAATAGTATTTTTCTATAAAAATAAAAACATAATATTTTTTGCGGAGGTAAACAAATATTATGAAAAACCAAGAAGAAAAAATAATAAATTTGATTTCCAATCAAAGTGTTAGTTTTATATCCTCAATTGATGAAAATGACTTTCCAAACATTAAAGCAATGTTACCGCCTTGTAAAAGGGAAGGTATAAAATATTTTTATTGGCATACAAACAGCCCTTCAATGAAAGTAAAACATTTTAGAAAAAATCCAAAGGCTTGTGTTTATTTTTATGACAAGAAGGATGTGGCTGGAGTAACTTTAACAGGAACAATGGAAGTATTGGATGATATTGATATAAAAAAGGAAATTTGGAAAGATGGCTTTGTACAATGGTACACAGGGGGAATGGATGGCGAAGATTTCATAATAATTAAATTTACCGCGGAAAATGGAAGGTACTATCATAATCTTCAAAAAGAAGATTTTAAAATAGAATAATGGGGGATGTACAAGCCGCCTTCTGGCGGCTTGTACAATAATTTACTTAACACTCGCCGACCGCAGGGAGGCATTAAACCGGTATAACAATCATTGGTGATCAACACAAAAGCACTAGCCTTTCCCTGCTTAAAAATATATAATTCATTTATGAAACAATTCCGTGTAACTCTAAGTATTGTACTTGTTTGTGCAGGATTTTTTTTCTGTGCTTGGTCCCCGGTTGCAGATCAACCCGGTTCTTCCGTATGGAAAGTCAGTAAAGACGGCAATACACTTTTTTTGGGCGGAAGCATACATATTTTGCGGGAAGCGGATTTTCCTTTACCGGCAGGATACGACAGCGCTTTTTCGCAGTCGGCAATACTGGTTTTGGAAACCGATGTTGAAAAAATGGCAGAACCGGAAATTGTACAATATTTAATGAGCCGAATGATTCTAAGCGGCAATACAACGCTGCAATCTATTTTAGATCCGGATATATACAAAATGCTTGAAAAAGAATGCAGTAAATACGGATTATCCCTGAATACTTTTTCCAAATTAAAACCGTCCATGGTAATAACCATTCTATCAATGGTTCAAATTCAAAAATACGGTTTTACACAACAAGGCATCGATATGTATTATCTGGATATGGCGAAAAAAGAAAATAAACCTGTTCATTTTCTGGAAACAGTTCAAACTCAAATAGATGCACTTGCCGGAATGGGAGAAGGATACGAAAACGATTACGTCCGATATTCTCTGAATGACATGGAAAACACCGAAACGGAAATTGAAGTGCTTTTGGCCGAATGGAAAAACGGCAATCCTTCAAAATCGGAAGCGATTTTATCCGAAATGGAGGAAGAATGGCCGCTTATTTACAAAACATTGGTGGGAGACAGAAACAACGCATGGATACCGCAGATAAAAAAGTTTCTTGCTTCCGGGCAGGTTTATTTTGTTATTGCCGGTCTTCTGCATTTGCACGGAAAAGACGGACTGCTTCGGCAGCTGAAAGATTCAGGCTGCACCATAGAACAATTAAAGTAAAAAATTATATAATCATCCCATGGAAGAGGAACAAATACAGGGGTTTTTTAAAACTACTCCTGAACCGCTGCAATCTGCAGCAGAAGAAAAAACCGAATCCAAATTCCGCCGTGTGGCAAAATTCCTCATGCTTATCGGCAGCGACAGGGCGGCGGAAATTCTGGGCAGGCTTCCTCCGGATCAAATAGAAGCTATATCAGGAGAAATTGCTTCTATCAGATCAATTGGGACGGAAGAAAGCCGGGCAGTACTGGAAGAATTCAGTTCGCTTTTATCATCACCGTATCAGATACTCGGAGCCTGTACCGGAGGTATAGAAACAGCCCGGCGTGTATTATATGCAGCGTTCGGGCCGGAAAAGGGAGAAGAATTACTTGTACGGGCGGTACCGGAAGCAAAGCCCAATCCCTTTGATTTTTTGGAAGATTTTTCCGGTGATCAACTTGCCCTGCTTTTCAGGGAAGAATCCCCGGCAGCAGCGGCATTGGTATTTTCCCGGCTGCCTCCCAAACAATCCGCCCAGGCGCTTTCCCGGATAACCGGCGATAAAAAAGTGCAAATACTCAAGCGCATAGCCAAACAGGCAGCCGTTTCTCCCGAAGTGCTGGAACAGGTTGCGGGAGCGCTTCGGGAAAAAGCCAAGAAAATAAGCGAGATTACAGGCAAAGGCAATGAAGCAAACTTTAACGGTATGGAAGCTCTGGCGGCAATACTTAAATCTTCGGATATGCGTTTTGGAGACAAAATTTTAAACAAGCTGGAAATCGAGGATCCCGAACTGGGTAAAACACTCAAAGATAAAGTACACACCATAGTGGATCTTCTTGATGCGCCGGATCTTCCAATACAGAAAAAACTTGCCGGTATGAACGACAGGGATATTATACTATTGCTTAAGGCCCGGACTGGCTATGAAGATACCGCCGATTTCCGGGAAAAAATCCTTAGTAATCTTTCCCAGGGGAAACGGGAAGAAATACTTGAAGAAGAAGGAATTGTCGGCGCTGTCCCCCGCCGTGATGTGGAGCAGGCTGCCGCTGAATTTCTTGCATGGTTCAGACAGGAGAGGGAAAACGGCGGCATAGTAATGATGAACGATACCGATCTTGTAATATAAAATCGAAGTACAAACAAGACAAAAGACGGAGTATGCATGAACAAAGGTGATAACATTAGCGGTTTTGAAATTCTGGATATCGTAAACCTGGAAGAACTTAAAGCTACGGGAATTTGGGCAAGACATAACAGCGGAGCGGAAGTGTTTCATGTAAAGAACGATGATCCGGAAAATCTTTTTGGCTTTGCTTTTTCAACTGCCCCGGATAATTCAAGCGGTGTTTCACATATTCTTGAGCACTCAGTTCTGTGCGGTTCGGAAAAATATCCCCTTAAAGATACTTTTTTGGTGCTGGCCCAGGGCAGCCTGCAAACGTTTTTAAATGCCTGGACTTTCCCCGACAAAACAGTCTACCCGGCCAGTACCACCAGCGAAAAGGATTACTTTAACCTAATGTCAGTGTATGCAGATGCGGTATTCCGCCCATTGCTTTCCGAATGGACATTTATGCAGGAAGGCTGGCGTTTGGTTCCTTCCAAAGCCGGCTTGGAATATACAGGTGTTGTGTATAACGAAATGAAAGGCGCCTATTCATCTATGGACAACTATGCGGGACTCTGGTCGGTAAAAGCGGTTATGCCCGGCACTCCCTATGCTTATGAATCAGGCGGCGATCCGGATCACATTCCAAACTTAAGCTGGGAAGAACTTAAAGCCTTTCACCGTGCCCGGTATGCCCCGGCCAATTGCCGCATCTTCCTTGCCGGCAATATACCAACAGAAAAACAACTGGCCTTTCTTGATAATTGCCTTAATGGGCTGGAACCCGGCAATACCGCTCCGGCAATACCTAAAGTAACGCGCTGGAAAGAGAACGCATTGTTCCGCATACCATGTCCCGGCAAAGAAAAACCGCAGGCTATTGTATCCTGGCTGTGTACCGACAGTACCGATACCGCCGAAACAATGGCCCTTGCCTGTCTGGCGGAAATCCTGCTTGGACATGACGGCTCTCCCTTAACAAGAGCGCTTGTTGAGTCGGCTTTGGGAGAAGACCTGTCTCCGATCATGGGAGTGGAATCAGAACTCCGTGAAACAATCTTCAGTGCAGGGCTGCGGGGTATAGTTACAGAAACAAAAGACGATGCCGCCGTTGCCTGCCGACGCATGGAAGATCTTATTTTGGATACGCTGCGAAAACTTGTAAACGAAGGAATCCCAAAAGAAGAAATAGATGCAGCCCTGCTTAACATGGAATTTTCCCACCGTGAGATCAAACGATCCCACGGGCCGTATTCACTGGTTTGGATGCGCCGTTCTTTGCGCACATGGCTCTACGGAAAGCGGCCGTGGGATTCCCTGTTGTTTATGCCGAACTTTGCCGAACTAAAGCGGCGCATTGCAGAAAACCACTACCTTGAATCACTTATAGAAAAACATCTGCTGAACAATCCTCACCGGGCGCTGGTAATTATCGAAGGCAAAGCGGATTATCTTGAAAAAAAAGACAAGCAAATAATGGCGCAGTTAAAGGAAAAAGAAAAGCAACTGAGTGCTGCAGAAAAAAAGCTTCTGAAAGAGAAAAACGAAACACTGGAACTAATCCAGTGCGAAAAAGAATCAAAACAAGCCCTGGACAGTATTCCCCACCTGCTGCGCCGCGATCTGGCTGTCGAAATTGTAACAGTACCGGCTGAGCTCACCTCTCTTGGCGGCAGCGGGCTTGCAGGAACATCCAATGTACCGTGCATGATTCACCCGCTTTTTACCAACGGTGTCAGTTATATTGATATGGCCTTCCCCGTGGATATGCTGAATACAGAAGACTATCCCTGGCTGCCATTTTTTGCACGAGCTGCCGTTTCCATGGGACTTCCCGGTATGGATTACGGCGAAGTGTCCAGCCTTCTTGCACGAACCGCAGGAGGCTTTTACGCCCTGCTTGAAACCGGCTCGCCTGCGCTTCATTTGACTGCTCAAGAGCGGTCAGGCAAATGCGTTGTACCGGAAGAACTGCTGGGACGTGACTGGATTGTTTACCGGATCAAGGCGCTTGATGAAAAACTTGCATCCGCCCTGGATTTGGCGCGCCGCCTTATTACCGAAGCGGACTTTTCCGATCTTCGCCGTCTGCGGGATCTCGCAATGGAAATGAAAAATGACGGCGATTCCAGCCTTGCGCCGTCGGGACACAGTTATGCATCCGGCCGGTCGGGAAAATTCTTTTCCCGTTCCCGTGCGGTGGACGAGTTGTGGAACGGTCTGGATCAGATTCCCTTTACTCATGCACTGGCATCAATGGACATGGGTGAACTGCAGGATCGCATGACAGGAATCCGGAACAGGCTTGTTACGGCAGGCTTAATGGTAAACATAACAACATCAGGCGAAACAATGCACAATGCACTTAAAGCGGCGGAATGTTTTAACGGTTTCGGCGGCCCGGGAAAACCAAATCCCGAATGTAAAGATAAAGAAAAGTTCTTTGACCTTTTACAACAGCGGCAAACCCAAAAAACCAGCCATGATCGCAATCAGGCAGAAGTGTTTGCTTCCCCTTCGCTACAGGTTGGCTTTGCATCCATGTCGCTTTGTTCAGCCCCTTATGGTTCCGAAGAACACGCAGCGGAACTGGTATTTTCCCACGAGCTTTCTACCGGTGCGCTCTGGGAATCGATCAGGATGATGGGAGGAGCATACGGCGCATTTGCCCATCCCGATAATCTTGAAGGCGTATTCTCCTTTTCCACTTACCGGGATCCCGATCCGTTCCGTTCACTTGGCTCCTTTCCGGAAATACTGAAAAAGCGGGGAACAGAAGGGATT
>Ga0082212_10002105_pt1 | contig 29272 bp, 34 predicted proteins | sample TergutNt197P3_FD_71548 | JGI IMG/M metagenome (GOLD analysis project Ga0082212, IMG submission 71548) | Neocapritermes taracua P3 segment gut microbial communities from Petit-Saut dam, French Guiana - Nt197 P3 | ecosystem: Host-associated > Arthropoda: Insects > Digestive system > Gut ...
TACGTCACCGGACTGAGCAAAATTGCCCGCGTGGTGGATGTATATTCGCGGCGGCTGCAATTACAGGAAAGGCTTACCTCGCAGATCAAGGATTGTATTCAGGACACACTGAAGCCACTGGGCGTGGCTGTGGTAATCGAAGCGCAGCACCTTTGCATGCAAATGCGTGGCATCCAGAAGCAACATTCCATAACCACTACTTCCGATTTTACGGGAGCCTTCGAGAGGGTGGCTACACGCGAAGAATTTATAAAGCTCATAAGCGCTAAACTTTTGTAAAAACGGATTCAAAAAACACTCACATACCGAATAAACCCCACGAAAGATAAGTTTTAACATTTGTAATCTTTCATAACCAGCAAAAAGCATTAATTTTGTGATGTTAAAAAATTGTAGAGTGTCATTTATTTTTAGAAACAATATTTTAAGTTTTTTGAGCTATGAAAAAGATTAATTATTTAGTGAAATTTTTTGTTGTTGCTGTTTTGGCCGGCGTCGTAATGAGTTGTCTGAAGGCTAACAACGACTTTGGTTTTATTCAGGGAGGCGGCTATATTATTCAGGAATATATTGGCGAAACTCCCTATTACTATCCTTATGTCAGTTTTGCCGTGACAAATGGAGATTTGGCAAGCGGTTCCGTAAAAAAAGGAGATGAGGTTTTAGAAGGAAACATGACGATAGAAAATATTTATGAAATCATGCCTTCGCACAAAACCAGTTTAAGCGATGTTAACGGCACTTATACCTTACAGGCAACCAGCACGGAGGGAAAATCAATATCGGCAACGCTTAATTTTGGCGTCGATACCTCGAAAAAACTTGGGATGATTGAAGTTGTTGATCTTCAGTATTCGGCGGGTAAAATTATACTTAAGGTGAGGGATGTAGTTAATGCAACGGCTTTGGGCGTTTCCATAGACCCTGACTCGGATTTACCTTCATACAGCAGAATACTCCGTCTGAATTTGCAATGGAATAAAAATGAAATCCAGTTTAGCAATGGAGTTTATACGATCACGCTGGATTTCGATTCTACGCAAGATATCGGGGATTATAACTATGTGAGAATATCGCCCATTGCCACATATAATTCCTCCCACGGCAATATTTTGATGCAGGGCCCCGGAAAAGTACTATGGAAAGGCAGTTCGGAGATGTACGAACATTAACAAAATGACGATTCATAAACGCTCCGGTTATGAAATTTCCGCAACCGGCCCGTTGCAGGCAAGCGAGCGAGAGCGCGGTGGAGAAAACGTGAGAATGATTTTGAAGCGGTTGTATCTCGACAATGTGAATAGAAAAATTTTGTATGTAATTAATAAATAGGAATTTAATAAAGTTTCGTGTCTTGAAATCAAAATCAAAAATTCTTTTAGTTGCACTTGTATTTGCTGCATATTGTTGTTCGCCTAAAGGTATTCTATGATAACCACCAAATAATTTTAGTTAAAAATCAGGCAGCAAATTTGAACATTATTACCCCGCAGGAACGGCTGTGGAAGCCCCGCCCGCCCCAAGCCGCAGGTCGTTGTATGTAAGCAGCGAGAGCGCATCGACAAAAACGTGAAAACTCGAACGCTTGCGACCGAGAGGCGACCTGTAAAGTCGTTAGAGCAGGAAAAAACATTGATAAAAAGTAATATGATACAGCACAGTAATTTTGACAGTAAAATGGTAGTAGAGAGCAAAATGAAAAGAAATTTAATTTGCTCAATAATTGTTATTTGTGGACTAACAACAAGTTGCGCCTATTATCCGCGTTTAACAAGCGTCCCATTAATCAAGGAAAAAGGCGATACTAGAATTGAGGGCGGAATAGGAGTGTTATCCCAATCTTTGCAGGCATCATTTTCTCAAGGGGCGACAGAGAAAATTGCCTATCAGTTATCTGCAAGTATTGACCCTTATGGTCCCGGTAGTAGTGTTGGTCTCTATGCTCAAGGCGCAATAGGTTTCTATAAGAATATACAAGAGCGAAACGTTATGGAATTGTACGGCGGATTTGGCTGTGGACGCAGCAATGCATATAAAGATGCCAATCCGGGAGATGTGTATGGTAATTTTCAGTCCTACTTCTTACAATTTAATTATGGGAATATCCAGAAGAAAAAGGCAAACTTAGAGACTGGTTTTGGACTGAAAACCGGATTTTTACATTCAAAAATGACTGATGCAAATTATTTTTTCAACCCTGATGATTATCTTCCCAATGAACCATATTCCGTTTATCGTCTGAATGGTTTACTTTTCGAGCCGACAGTATTTTTACGGTTTGGAGGAGAAAAGTTGAAATTTTGGACTGCATTGGGCGCCAGCATATATTACCAACTAAACCACACTGACACATGGCTGCCGGCAAGCGCACCCGATTTTGGGCTTGGCGTTAGTTACAGTTTCGGAGGGAGTAATAATAAGTAGAGGGTGTCGGAATATAAGAAAATAATGATAAAGATGCCTACATACAACGTGCGGTATTGGCGCAAGCGGGGGCGTAGCATCTCGAAAGTTGGCGGGTAAAGAAAAAGTTGTACCTTCGTGTTTGGTTTGGTGATACCCCCGCCAGCGTCAAGCCCCAATACGTTAGGTGCAAGTGAAACGACAGACAGTGCCTGACAAAGGAGGTATCACTGAAAACACAGTAATAGCAAACAAAAATCTATTTTATCTTTGCATAATTTGCGGAAAATAATTTGGTTATTCTCCGCAAAAAATGTATCTTTGCAAAAAAAATTAACAGAGATGGAAAAGTACATTTATCAACACAAAAATTGGACAGATTTCACTTGGAATGACAAGCAAATATCCGTGTTGTTGGCGCAAGTACGCAACTTGCAGGGACGACTTTTGGGAAAGATGGGTGCATTAGGCTTTGGTTTTCAGTCTGAAGCAACACTCGAAATTATTACGCTTGACATTCTTAAGTCTTCTGAAATAGAAGGAGAGAAACTAAATCGGGCGCAAGTTCGCTCGTCTATCGCTCGCCGTCTGGGAATTGAAACGGCAGGACTTGTTGCTTCGGCGAGGAATATTGACGGCATTGTTGAGATGATGCTTGATGCTACGCAAAGATATGATTTGACACTCTCTGAAGAACGTATGTTTGGATGGCACGCAGCGTTATTTCCAACAGGTTACAGTAGTGGTTATAAAATTGACGTTGCTTGTTATCGAAAAGGTGAAATGCAAGTGATTTCAGGTGCAATGGGCAAAGAAAAAGTGCATTACGAAGCCGTTGCAACAAAAAAAGTTAAGTATGAGATGGACAAGTTTTTGAAATGGCTAAATTCTAAAAATGACCAAATAGATAGCGTTATTAGGGCAGCAATTGCTCATTTATGGTTTGTTACAATTCATCCATTCGATGACGGTAACGGACGTATAGCAAGGGCTATCAGTGATATGCTGCTTGCCCGTAGCGATGAAAATAAACAACGTTTTTACAGTATGTCGGCACAAATTCTTAAAGAACGAAAAAAATATTATGAAGTGCTTGAAAAAACACAACACAGCATAACCGGCGATATAACGGTTTGGCTTGACTGGTTTTTGAATTGTCTGAAAAATGCCTTGCACGCTTCTGAAAAAATCTTACAAAGTGTTTTACATAAAGCAGATTTTTGGAATGTAAACATTAAAACAACATTTAACGACCGACAAATAAAAATGTTGAATAAATTACTCGACGGCGATTTTCGAGGCAAATTACAATCGTCAAAATGGGCAAAAATCTGTAAATGCTCGCAAGACACTGCAATCCGCGACATTAAAGATTTAATAGAAAAAGGTATCTTACAGCAAGAAAAACAACAAGGCGGTCGCAGTACAAATTACGAAATGATACAAATACTCACCAGCGCCTAACGGGCGGTTTACCTTCGGTGAGATCGCTTCGCTAAGTTGGCGCAACGGCGGCAGTAACTCCGCAGAAAATAAGACCTGTTTTACGTAAAAAACAAAAACGAATATAACACGCTGATTAAAATTCATTTAATGCATTGGTTTGCTCTCTTTATGGGAGTGAAAAGTGTGTAAAAACGTATAAAAATGCAGTAGTTCCGTTACCAAATCATTACCCGTTTTTTAACGTTTTTATTGCTCCGTTTTTCATTACTTTTCATACGGGCAAATAACTCTGTTTCAATTAATTTTGTAGTTAATTTAACAGAGTTTTTTTATGAAAACACCGAATGAAAATGTAAAGGTTTCATTCTACCTGAAAAAGAATGTTTCCCGTAACGGATTGTGTCCGGTTATGGGACGTATTACCATTGGAAAGGAAATGGTACAGTTATCCTGTAAATTAGAAGCAGACGCCGGTCTGTGGGATGCCCGTGCCGGTCGTATGAACGGAAAAAGTATCCATGCCCGTTCTGTGAACAGGGAAATTGACAAAATCAATGTCGCCATCAATGCTAAATACAGGGAACTTATTGCTACCAAAGGACAGGCGACAGCCGTTGAAGTCAAAAACGCCTGCCAGGGTACTGCCGCTTCACAGGAAACGCTTTTGAAGATTTATCGCGAACATAATGAGGCGTTTGAGAAAAGAATTGGTGTGAACCGCACAAAAAACACCTATTTGAATTACCACTATGGCTATACTTCTCTGGAGCGGTTTATCAGGGAAAAATATCATGTTTCCGACCTTTCCTTCAGGCAATTGGATTGTTCCTTCATCGAAAATTATGATTATTTCCTGCGGATTGATTGCAGGATGCAGCCTGCCACAGTAGTTCTCAAAATGATTTACCTGAAAAAAATGATAAAAATCGCTATTCGCAAGCGAATTATCCATCACAGCCCTTTTGAAGGTTTCTGTGCGGAACGTCCCAAGCCCAAACAAAAATATCTTCCGGCAAAGGAGATGAAAAAACTGATGAAGACGCCTTTGAAAAGCAGCGCTTTGGAGGTTACGCGCGACATGTTTGTCTTCTCGTGCTTCACAGGACTTTGCTACATAGACCTTTACCATCTTACATACAGCCAGATTGAAAAAGAAGATGACGGCTTCCTGTGGGTAAAAATATCAAGACAAAAGACAGACAGCGAAGTCAGGGTTCCCTTACTGGATGAGGCTTTACGATTGATTGAGAAATACAGGGGAACCGACTGCGGCGATAAGGTTTTTCCGATGAAATCCGCCAGTCATACGAACAGGCAGTTGAAAAAGATTGCCAGACAATGCGGCATTGAAAGGCGGTTGACCTTTCACATGTCGCGCCACACCTTCGCTACCGAAACCTGTCTGTCGCAGGGTGTTTCCCTTGAGGCGGTCAAACGGCTGATGGGACATCTTGATTTGGGTTCAACGGAGATTTACGCTAAAACCACGCATGACAAAATGAATGAGGATATGCAGTCGTTGTCCGAAATCATAGGACGTAAATATGTTCTTGCCTCGTAAATAATTGAGAATTGAAAATTGAAAATTGAGAATTGAAAAATCAAGGAAAAGATGAAAAGAAGCACCTTCAAAATACTGTTTTATCTGAATACATCAAAAAGGAAAAAATCGGGTTTGTGTCCGGTAATGGGGCGGATTACCGTTGATGGCAATGTCGCACAATTCAGTCTAAAGGAAGACTCCTTTCCAAATGACTGGGACGCAGAAAAGGGACGTTTAAAAGGAAAAACCCGCGAACAAATCGAACTGAACAGAAAGATTGACCAGACCGAACAGTCTATCAGGAATATTTATGTGCGGGCGGTTGAAACAGCCGGATATGTAACTGCCGAACAAATCAAAAATGAACTGACCGGAGTGGTCTGTAAATCAGAATATCTGCTCGAACTTTTCATGGAACATAACAGGGAATTTGAGAAACGCGCAGGAATAGACCGCGAAAAAGGAACCTGTAAACATTATGACAATTCGTATAATCATTTGTCGCGTTTCATTTTATCAAAATACGGACTGGAAGATTATCCACTGAAACGTATAGATATTTCATTTATTGATGATTATGAACATTATCTGCTGACGGATGCGGGTTTATGTACCAATTCAATGGTCAAACATATCGTTTACCTGAAAAAAATGATAACCCGCGCCATGAAACAGAGAACCATCCTTGAAGACCCTTTCACTGAATATGTTCCAACCGGAAAGAAATCGAAATATCTGCACATATCGAAGGAGGCGCTTGACAGGATTATGTCTGTTCAAATCAAATCAAAGGCAGTCGGTTTCATCCGCGATATGTTTGTATTTTCTTGCTTTACAGGACTTGCATACGCAGATATTTGCCGGATAAGCGAAAAACACCTGCAAAAGTTACCCGACGGAAGCATCTGGATTGAAATTCCCCGCTATAAAACGGATGTGGAATGTAATATCCGGTTATTGGACATACCTGCGGCAATCATCGAAAAATACCGTTCTGCAAGGAAAGGCGAACAGTTTTTCAAACTTCCGAACAGTGGCGCTGTCAGCAGAACGATGCGTAAAATCGAAAAATTGTGCGGTATCGCTCATCTGCATTTCCACATGGCGCGTCATACGTTTGCCACGCTGATATGTTTGGACAACGGCGTGTCGTTGAAAACGCTGAATAAACTGATGGGACACAGTTCGATGCGTATCACGCAAAATTACGGCGAAATTACCAGTCAGAGAGTTAGCGACGAAATGAAAAAACTTGCCAAACGTAATAGAAGAAAAAACAGGGTTCATTAATCTTAATTTCAAATATTTAGTAACTTGCCGCTACATAATTGTTCTTCATCAACTCCTCAATATCCCTGATGCTGTAATAAAATTTTCCGCCAACAGTTGAATACGGCAAAATCCTGTTATCGCGGTAATTCTGAAGGGTACGGCGGCTGATCCCCAACTTTTGCATTACCTCGTCGCCGTTCATCCATTGATTGCTGCAGGATAGACGGGCTTCACTCATCATTTCAACTGCGGTTTCCATTGTTTTTATTTTGGAAATCAATTCGTTTATCGCTGGCGTTTCGCGTGTGATTACATTATCCATGTCTTTTAATTTTTAATTTTTAATTCTTAATTGATTGGTTTATAACCTAATAGCAACATCCTTTCGATGTCTTCGGGCTTGTAGAACACTTTTGCGCCCATTTTCGTGTACGGAAGTATTCCGCTGTCGCGAAGGGATTGAAGCGTGCGTATGCTGACAGACAGCCGCCGGCAGGCTTGCGCGTTGTCTATCCATTTTTGCGGAGCAATACCGCTGCTGGCATACAGGCTGTCTACTTTGGTTTTCAAACGTTCTATCCGACCTGTCAATTCGCCAAGAGCCTGTTTTTCAATGATAAGCATTTCCATATTTTTTATTTTTTGCTGTTATGCTGTTTCAAAAAGTCCTGTACTTCCGACGCCTTGTAATAGGTTTTACCGTCTATTTTGTAATAGATAACCTTTTTGAACTGCCGGTAACGCTGCAGGGTGCGTTTGGTCACGCCCAGAAGCATACACATATCGTGGTTGTCGAGTAATTTGTCGCCGTTCATGGCGTCTTTTACTCTTGTCATCCGGTCTATCTTTCTGTCCATGGCGTCCAGTCTGTCCATGATTTGCTGAAATTCACTGCTGGTATTCATTTGCGTAACGATTTATGGTTAAACTCTATTCTTTGTGTGGTGGCGACAATGCGCTCGAAAGTCCGCACGCCGTATTTATCGCGAAACCCTTCCCCGCCCAGGTTGCTCGAAAATATCACTACATTGTTCCGTTTTTCGGCTATATCCATGATTTCGGGGAATATCCACCGCTTGTTGCCATAATCCACACATTCGCTTTCAAGACCTGCATCGTCAATGGACAGCAGGCGGGAGTTGAGGATTTTGTCGGCGTTTGCATTCAAATCGTAATAATTGTAACATTTAACGATTTTGGCGCAATACCGGAACAGCAGCAGCGGGATGACCTTTTGTACGAGTATCGTTTTGCCGGTGCCGTTGTTTCCGTGAAGGCAAAGCCCGCGCCCGCGGTTGTTTTCCAGCCATGCGGCAACCTGTTCGTATTCGGGCAGCCAGACGAAACTGCCGCCGATAAAGTATTCCATTGCGGAACGCAACGCCTGCGCTGCATCCGGCACCTGCAGAATGACGGGCTGACAGAACTGCATCCCGTGCGTTTTCATGCTTTCTACAATCTGTTTGAAATCAATCCTTTCCATATTACCACTTGCTTAAATCGGTTTGTAACATTCCCATGAACCTTGCATCATTTGCCGGTTTGATGATTTGCGGCTGTGCGACGCGGTTATCGTAATTTCCTTCAATTACCTTTACCCAGTTTTCCGAATTTTTGAACACCCAGTCGAAGGATGCAATCCAGCCGTATTTATTGTTTCCTTTCAGAAAATCGGAGGCTTCCATTTTTTTGAAAACATTTTCAAGGTTTTTCATACCGCCCATTTCCGACAGGCGCAGCAGAATTTTGTCTTTTCTTTTGCGGGTCATTTGCATGATTTTCGGAAATGATCCGCAAATCGAACCAAAAAGGTCGAGGACTTCTTTTTCTTTTTGCGCGGAAATTTTTTCTTTTTTTTCATCGGCGCCATGAACCAAATTTTGATTTTCGCTTTTTTCTTTTTTTGAAAAATCAATACTCGTATGATCTTTATTCTTAATTCTATTATCTAAACTATTATTATTTATAGTATTAGATATAGATATATGTTGCCGGTTTTGATTTTTGTTTTGGCTGATTTCCGACGCAAACACCTCTGTTTTCAGTGGTTTTGGAACATCAAAACATTCGCAAAAGGTATCTGTTTGCGTACCTTTTTCGTATCCTTTTCCAAAAAAACGGATAGAAAAGGGGTCTGTCGAAATCCCTTTCTGTTCCGAAAAGGTATCTTTTTGCGTACCTTTTTCGGACGCTTTTTCAGAAAAGGGGACGGGTTGAGTATCTTTTCCGGCGTCCTTTTCAGGAAGCCCGAAAAGAGAAGGCTGAACGCAGTTTTCTCCCGTATCGCTGTTACGGTTCACGTCTTTGATGATGTATTGCGACATGTTTCCCCTGCCAAGCCCGTGCCGGAAATCAATCAGTCCCGCCTCTTTCAGTCTGCCACGGGCACGCTCAAAAGATGCTTTGCCCCAATGGAATTTTGCGAGGGTCGCATGATTGGACAAACTGAACGGATTGCGGCATTTGCCTGTATTGCAAACATTCACAAGATAAAAATACAGAGCGGTTTCCTTGTCGGTAAACCGGCATTCCGCATCCTTTGTCCAGAATTGGTTGATTGCTTCAATGTTATTCATGGCTGTTTGAGATTTTATGGTTACCCTGTTCTTTCAATCTTTTACATTCCTGTATCAACCGTTCGCGTAATTCCACGTCAAAGGCAACAGACCTGTGCGCAAACAGTTTTTCAATCTCACGCAACGGATAATAGCGCCGATGAGACACAAGCGCAGTGTGTATCCGGTGCTTTTTGCATAAACGCTGCAATGTTCTTCCGCTGATACACAACAACTCACAAACCTTGTACCCGTCGATATATACTTCGTCGGGATCGACAGTATTCCCTGTTTCCGGGATAATCTTTTCAGTCTGCAATTCCTCCTTTTCAGAATGGGTTGTCTTCAGACGTTCCTCCAGTTCCATCAACTTTTCGCAGATGTACCTGTATTTTCTGTCACTGATGATGATCATTTTCATACGGTTATTTTTTAAGTTCAGTGCAAAATTGCAGTAAGGAAAAAATAAAAATACCCGACTCGGTAACGACGTCGGGTATAACTTTTTTGCAAATGATAGAAAATCAGCGCAATAATTTTTCAATTATCTGGCGTCCATATTGTCTAAAAATTTATTCATATATTCGACTAATTTTCCCAGATAGCGTGCTCTGGGCTCTTTTCTGCCGGCAATATCATCCAGGCGGTCATGTATGTTGCCCAAATCAATTCCGAAAATATATTCAAAACCTTCTTTGATTGTTTTGATGCTTGCTTTTCCGTGTTCAACCGACTGTACCAGCGATATGGCGTAAACCAGTTCAATCAGGTCGGCTTTGTTGTCCGTCCATGCACCGACAGGATATTTCCCGGACAATTGATCTTCCTTCAATTCGGGATGTCTGATTTTGTATCTGATGATTTGCAATTCTATCAGAATGATATTCAGAAGTTTTTCAACGGTTGGTTTGTCGGCATTTACCTGTAACGAGCCATCCAGACATGCTTCCAGTTCCCACTCAATTCCTTTCAAAATCCTGAAAATTGTCAAAACTTTGTTTTCTTTACTGCAATACTCTGTCAACCGTTCCTTAAACGCCAGATATTTTTCATGTTCATTCAAGGCTTCATCATTCAATAATTCAAATACATCAAAAGTCATTTCGTTATTTTTTAGATTAATTTTTATATTTACCTGACCAAAAAAATCTTTTGTCTTTGTATAAAGCGCTGATTTTTTTGCCATTGTCTTATTTTACGGAAATATCCCCTTTTTTGTTTGGGAACTTTTGGGAATTTATAGTCATTGTTTGGGAAATATCAGAACTTTGAGAAATTAATTGTCAAAAATCGGAATTTGGAATGATGATGGACAATAGAAACATGCAAAAATAGAACGGCAACAACACATAATTATTTTGATAAATGTTGTAACTTTGCCACCTTGTATCAGTTGTTCAAATGCAGGCAAATTACGTTAATCACGAATTAAACAAACTCATTCCAATAGCCGGAGAATTATTGGAAATGACAGTGCCGTATTGTGGCGTCATTTCTGCGGGGTTTCCGAGCGAAGCATATAATTACATGGAAGAAGGCATGGATTTCAATAAATTGCTCATCATACAGCAAGAAACTACCTATTGCCTGACTTCCGGCGGCGACTGTTTGTTGGACGACGGTATTTCAGAAGGCGATTTACTTGTTATTGACAAGTTAGCAGAGCCTTATGATAATTCTATTTTGGTTTTTTCACTTGATGGAGAATTTACGTTAAAGCGACTAAAGTACGGTGTCGGATATGTAGAATTAACGCCGTCCAACCCAAAATATGAACCAATCATTGTGCGCGAAGGCGAGGAACTCCGCCGTTGGGGTGTATTAACGCATTCGATAAAAAAATTCTATCCCAATGGTCGTTTTGCTTGATTGTAACAATTTTTTCACGAGTTGCGAGCGCGTGTTCAATTCAAAACTCGATGGAAAACCGGTCATCGTTTTGAGTAATAACGACGGCTGCGCTATTGCACGAAGTAACGAAGCGAAGGCGCTGGGTATCAAAATGGGCGCAAACTTTTTTGAAATTGAAAATATTGTAAAAAAGCACGATGTACAGGTGTTTTCCACAAACTTTACCTTGTACGCCGATATGTCAATGAGAGTTAAGGGATTATTATCAACATTTTGCCCGGAGGTCGAAGATTATTCAATCGACGAGGCTTGGGCAAATTTCAACGGATTTGAACATTACAATCTCAAAGAATATTGCACAACGATTGCCCAAACGATTAAACAGGGTACGGGAATACCGGTAAGCATCGGGGTTGCGCCCACAAAAACGCTTGCAAAGGTTGCTAATAAGTACGCAAAAAAGTATCCTGCGTATCAAAATGTATGCTTGATAGATACGGAAGAAAAACGAATAAAAGCCCTTCAAAAATTTGATATTGGCGATGTTTGGGGCATCGGATACCGGCATACCAAACGGCTAACGGATATAGGCGTGAAAACGGCTTATGATTTTACGCAACTCCCGAAGTATTGGGTGCGAAAACACATGACGGTTACAGGAGAGCGTACATGGACGGAATTACAGGGTACGCCATGTATTGAAATGGAAACGGCTCCACCCGCAAAACAAACCATTATGGTTTCGCGCAGTTTTGGTAAAATGATTGGCGATTACGACACCATTAGCGAAGCCGTTGCAAGTTATACCGCAATGGCAACGCAAAAACTGCGTAAACAAAAGTCGTGCGCCAAACAGATACTTGTTTTTATTGATACCAATCCCTACCGAAACGATTTGCCGCAATACAGCCGGCATATTATCATCACGTTTCCGGTTGCCACCAACTCCACGCAGGAAATTCTGTATTACGTGCAGGACGGCTTACAAAAGATATTTCGTCCGAATTTTCTGTACAAAAAGGCGGGCGTTATGTTCATGGATATTTGTTCCGAAACAGCCGTGCAGGGCAATTTGTTTGATACGGTTGATAGAAAGAAACATAAAAGTTTGATGACCGTGCTTGATGCTGTAAATGACCGCTACGGACGCGATACATTGAAGTTTGGAAGCATGGGCGACGGCAAAGCATGGAAAATTAAACAGGAACGGTTATCAAAGTGTTTCACAACAAGAATTTCTGACTTCCCGATAACCGTATAAGCGATGTGTTTTTACAATTCAAACAGCAAACGTGCGCTTGCACTGGCGAAACGGTATGGATTGAAAACCAGTGTCATTGAAATGGCGGAAGAAATTCTGAAAGAGCAGCAATACCGGATAAACGCTTTCACGCATCCGCTATGCCCGATGGTTACGGATAGTCCGAACATTGAAGCAGCCGCATGGGGATTGATACCAAAATGGACGAAAACAGTTGAAGAAGCAAAGAAAATAAGAAACATGACCCTTAACGCCCGATGCGAAACGGTTTTTGAGAAACCCGCCTTCAGAACTTCCATACTTTCAAAACGTTGCCTGATACCCAGCACAGGATATTTTGAGTTTCATCATCAAGGTAAGTCAGTAACACCCTATTACATATTTTTGAAGAACGAGGAAGTTTTTTCACTCGGCGGTTTGTATGAAATGTGGCGGCATCCGCAAACAAAAGAAATGATACAAACTTTTACTGTTCTTACCGTTCCTGCAAATGAACTCTGTGCCGGAATACACAACGGCGGCAAAAATCCGTTCAGGATGCCGCTCATTATTGACAGGGAATATGAAAAACACTGGCTGGATACATCGCTGACCCATACGGATATACAACAGTTTTTTCAACCATTCGACAATAACCGGATGGACGCTTATCCCATTGCAAAAGACTTTTTGAAAAAACAACCGGATGATCCGTCAATTATAGAAAGGGCAGCGTAATCGGAAAAATTATGAATTAAGAAATTACAGGATGTTCCGTTTTTTACTATCTTTACGGTTTATTTCAAAACCCCAAAATGTATATGATAGATAAACAATAACATATCATTGAGTTAGTAGTCCTTATTCTCGCCTATCTGAAATCTGGTAAATTTCCGTCGAGGGTAAGTTGCGAAGGTTCACGCGATTGAGCGTGATTTATTCGTACACTTATTTGACGGAACGGTTTACCAGAGCCGAGATAGGTAAATAAGTAAAGACGGGTAGCATCACGCTTTTTTACATATCGTTAAGCCACAATTTATCAATAAAAATACATGCAGCATCATGACATCATACTCAAGGTTTCCAAAATCAAACCGGAACAATCTGAAACGTTTTGTTTGGACGATCTGATAGACGAATTGTATATCTTTGTCAAACAGGAACTTCAAAAAAGCGGCAAAACCAATGTTGGCGTTGAAGTTTGCAAATATTCAAATATCAAAAAATGCTGGGTAAGCACCGACCGGACACGTTTGCGGCAAATATTCCGCAATCTGTTGGACAATGCGGTTCAACTGACCGACCGGGGATATATTTTCTTTGGCTACCATACATCCGTGAACAACAATATCAATTTTTTTGTTGACGATACAGGCGTTGGTATTTACAGTGATACCAATCTCGGACTGTCTATTGCAGAGGGGCTTGTTCAGCAAATGGGCGGCAAAATGGAGGTAAAACCGGCTGAAGATGCAGGAACATCCGTTCATTTCAATATCATCTGTACGCCGGTTGAGTTTTTTGAAAATTGAGGGGTATGCGCTATTGATTGTCGAAAATATTGTAATTTTGCTGTCTGTGTAAAACCATAAATCATATCATTAATTTTCAAACACAATGCCATACTATTATCCTCTGAAAAGGATGAGCAAGCCGGAGCGGTTGCGCACGACTGAAAATCTGTTAAAACTGCGCAGCCAGTTAGACCGTGAAATTCCGCAAAAGACGGCAACCGATACGTTGTTGCTGGCTACATGGAACATCCGCAAATTTGCTGATAACCGGCTTTTGGAAAGTCTTTACTACATCGCTGAAATCATCGATCGCTTTGATTTGATTGCCGTTCAGGAGGTTTCTGCCAATATGAAAGGTCTTGAAAAACTCATGTCCCTGCTCAATCTGAACTGGGACTATCTTGTTACCGACTCAACGGACGGCAGCGCAGGCGGCGGGGAACGGATGGCGTTTCTTTACGATAAGAGCAAAATCAAATTCAAGAATTTAGCCGGCGAAATTGTATTGCCGCTTGACAAATTGATTGACGGGAAACTGCAATTTGCCCGGACGCCCTATTGCGTTGCTTTTCAGGCTGAATGGTTTAAGTTTGTATTGACGACCGTACATATATTCTATGGTTCGACTTCTGCCGCAGATAAGAAGAAACGTGAGAAAGAAATAGATACGCTTACCTCTTTTCTGTCGAAAAGGGCAAAAAAGGAAGATGCAAGTTACGTTCTTCTGGGCGATTTCAATATCCCCAACGTTGGCGACGACACCATGAAAGCGCTTGAAAAATACGGCTTTTCAGTACCGTCAGCCATTAAGGAACATCCCTCTGATTTGGGCGCTTCCAAACATTATGACCAAATCGCATTTAACCTGAAATTAGATGATAAAATGGCTGTTTTTTCAGAAAACGAACAAAAGGCCGGGGCTTTCAATTTTGCGAAATCGGTCTTTACAAAAGAGGATCTGGAATGTTACAGGAAACATTTTGCTGACAAAACAGAAGGAAAAAGCGAACAGGAAATTGAAAAATACTACATGACCTCATGGCGTACTTACCAGATGTCTGACCATTTGCCGCTATGGGTTGAATTGAAAATAGATTTCAGTAACCAGTATCTTGAAAGGATTAAAGCCGGTATCGTAAACAACTCTTAATCCGTTCTTTATTTATAATTTTCTTCTTTGCCGCTTAACCGGCTTTTGTTCCATTTGTGTTTTCTGTTTCTTTTCAGGGTTTTGTGTTTCGTCCAATGCTTTCATGCTGATTTGGTTGGTTTTGCTGTCATAGCCAAGCGAAAAATCCCTCAACGTTGCGCCCAAAAATTTCATGCCGCTTACCAGAACGCTTTCGCCATTGTATATTTTCTGTATCTGCTCAAAGTTTAACTGTTTGACGGTTAGTAAATCGTTTTTCAATTTGTTATGGTAAAAATCATAAACGGTATAAGGTTCGTTAAATCCTTTTTCAGGAACAAAATCTGCCGCATCACGATTGGACATGACCGCCTGCAAACATACTTCGGGTGTGCGGTATTTTTCTGGAACATATTCCAAATTCAAACCGTTCATTTTCATTGGAGACATGTACATTTCCGGCGTTTTTAACCGTTCGGGAACAAGTTGCTGTGCGTGGATGCTGCGGTGCATGGCAATGTCGCACAGATTTTTAGTTTTTTTGTTTTCAGGAATAAACCTCATGTTCATCCAGTCTTTTTCAACGGCTGATACACACATTTCAGGGGTTTTCATGCGGTCGGGAACAAACTGAATACACGAGGGGTCTAATCGAACTGCCAACTGCGCCATTTCAGGAGTGATGATTTCGGGTTTGATGCTGCCGAATACCAAAAACGGGGAGCCTTTTTCCTGCTCAATTTTTTTCAAATGTTCAAGGCAAACATCAGGGAAAGGTACGTATGCTATTACTTCATAATCATATTCATTTGAGGATTTTAAGGCAGCACGGCAAATTTCGGCGGTTTTGATATTATCCGGCACAGAAATAAGCGCCGTACCATCATGTTTTACTGCTTTCATGGCGACTTCCGGTGTAATCATTTCCGGCGGAAAATACATCAATGCTCTGCCGCTATTTTCAATGGCAGTCATGTACATTTCGGGCGTCCGCCTGTCTTTTTTCACTGCAAACAACATTGCCCCGTCCTTTTGTAATACGTCTAAAATCAACTCATCTGTCCTGTATTTTTCCGGTACATACATCAAGTGCACCAGGTCAGCCTGAAGCGCGGCAAGACAAACCGGTTCCGTTTTACGTTCTGCCGGCAAACCGGCAAATTTCCCGTCCATGTAAAGCGCTTCTGACACTAATTTAACGTCTTCGATTTCCTGTCGGGATAACTGTGTTTTCTGATAATGATTTCGTTCCATTTTATTGATTTTTGAAGGTTAAAAGCAAAAACATCCATGATGTCACATTTTAATTTTCATGCGTTTTTTCTGTTGTGGTGTTTTTTGTTGCTCCGGTTTGTTTTCCGGTTTGTTTTCAATTTTTCCGGTTTGTTTCATATCCGGATTTTCCGGTATTTTCACATTAACCGGCTGCTTATTTCTGTCAACATTGAGCGAAAAATCTTTTGACATCGTGGTGGCGCACAATTCTTTTGTTTTCATACTTTCTGGTATAAACCGCATGTTCATCCAGTCTTTCTCAACGGCTGACGCACACATTTCCGGCGTTTTAATCTTGTCGGGAACAAACTGGATACACGAGGGTTCCAACCGGACAGCCAACTGCGCCATTTCAGAGGTAATGACTTCGGGTTTGATGCTGCCAAATACTAAAAATACATCGCCATTATTGTGTTCGTTTTTTTTCAGATGCTCAAGGCATACTTCCGGAAAAGGCACATATTCAATTACCTCGTAATCCGCAGCAATTGATGACAGGGCAGCCCGGCAGAGTTCCGGAGTGATGAGATTTTCCGGCACAAATTCAAGTGCCGTGCCGTCTAATTTAACCGCTTTCATGGCGGCTTCAGGCGTAATCGTTTCTTTTTGGAAATACATCAATGCCCTGCCGTCGGATTCAAGGGCTGCCGCGTACATTTCCGGCGTCCGCCGTTTTTCGTCTATATCAGACAGCATCGCCCCATTCATTCGCAGTACATGTACGATCAGTTCGTCCGACAGATATTTTTCAGGAACATACTTCAAGTGCATGGGGTCGGACTGAAGCGCGGCAAGACAGACTAATTCCGTTTTGCGTCCGGGCGGGAGCGCCGAAAAGGTTCCGTCTAAAAATGTAGCATTGGAAAAGAATTTGACGTCTTCCATTTCCTGTTGTGATAGCCTGTATTCTTTTCGTTGATGATTGTTTTCCATTTTGCTGAAATCATTGGTATTCAGTTTTGCACGAATATTTTCAGGGATAAATTCAATAGCGTCCGGATGCATTTTTAGCGCGTGTAAACAGAGTTCTTCAGTTTTCATGTGTTCCGGTACGGCAATCATATTCTTCCAGTCCTTTTCAACTGCCATAGTACATATTTCCGGCGTTTTCAACCGCTCCGGAACATTAATGAAACATCTCGGCGTTATACCGACAGCCAGTTGTACCATTTCAGCATTTTTGACTTCGGGTCGAATATGATAAAACACCATGTACGGGTCGCCTTTTTCCTGTTCAATTTTTTTCAGATGTTCAAGGCAAACATCAGGAAAAGGTATTTCGCCGATAATCTGATGATCGCGCCAGTTGCCCGAATCCGGTTTCATTGTGTTTTTCAGAGCAAAACGGCATAATTCAGGAGTTTTAATATCATCCGGCAAATGTGCAAGCGCCCAGCAATTCTGCTCAATCGCTTTTGCCGCCAAACCGTAAGTCATCTTTTCCTTTGGTATCCAGGTCACTGCCAATCCGTCATTTTCAATGGCAGTCATACACATCTTCGGGGTTATTCTGTCAGGTTTTACAGCCGAGATCAAATCCCCGCGCTTTTGAAGCACACTTAATACAAGTTCATCTGACCGCGCTTTTTCAGGGACATACAAAAAGTGCTGTACATCAGAATTTACGGCGGCTTGTGAAACTGCTTCGGTACGACGTTCAAATGGCAAATCATAAAAAGTATCTTTATAGTCTATACTGGTTTTGGTTTCAGAAACTAACTTTATATCTTCTATTTCCTGTTGTGATAATCCTGGTATCCCCTCTACTATCATACCTTCAGGGATAAGCCCGATACATCGAATGTCCCGTTTTATTGCATCGGATAATTCCTTTGATGTGCGTAATTCCGGAGGCGTCTGTTTTAATTGATCATACATGTCAATAACTTCATTTTTTTGTTGATTACTGTTTTCCATTGTATTGATTTTTTGAAGGTTAAAAGCAAAGGAACCACCCTTCAACCGGATGGTTCCCCTGCAATGACTGACTACTCTTCTTCTTCCTTTCTATAATTTGAGAACGAAAGACTTACTTCGACCTTATTTTTGAACGTATCATAAAACGTCAGGTCAATGACCTGCTGTTCTTCGCACTGCGACGTGTAATACATGCGAAATTCTTCCTTTCTCAACTCGTAACTGTCGTTCGGAATGAGCGACCGACCCTCAAGCGTCAAAGTACCCTTGCCGTCGGGTTGGAAATAACGCACATAATACTTCGCATTGGCATACTTTCCCGCAGGAACCAACTCAAAGCGGATTTCCGCAGTTTCCCCCTTTTTCAGCCGTTTGGGAACAGGCAAATGGGTAACGGTAAACCCGTAATCATTTTTGATTTTGAGGTCGTCTGAACACGAATTGGCGAGAAATAATCCGCCAACAAACACTAAAAATAACATATACTTTTTCATATAAATAACTGATTTTTTGATTAATTAATGATAAATTTAAGTCCTAAACTTAACTGATTATGAAACTTATTGACCGTTGAGGCGGGCAAAATACGTTGCCTGAAGCCTGTGATGAGAACGATACGGTCAACAATGTACGTTTCGATTTCAAAACTGAACGCGCCGCCGAACAGGAATTTACTCTCGGACATAATGGTAGAACCGTCGTAGAGCAATGGTTTGTCGCGGTTGATTAATTCATATCCTGCCATGCCCGAAAGTCCAACCGAGCAAAAGAACGTTTTTCTGCGGTCGGACAGGAACGTGCGGTAGTATCCCGCTTCGCCGGTAAATTGCTCCACAGGAACATACTGATGTTCGTACAGGAGTTTTTTACGAAGATATTCCGCGCCAAACATCCATTGGTGGCTGTTTCTGGTAAAGCGGCTCAATGCGGCTCCGGCGTTCAGCGATGTTTTGCTGAAACCGTCCACCCTGCCGATGGTCGCCTGCAAACCCTGCTGACCGTGCAGACGGCGTTGCGCCTGTACAGATACGGTCAGCATCATAATGGTAATGACAAAAAAGATACGTTTCATGGCTGTTTCATTTTGAGGTGGTCTACTGTGCGGGCGCGAACAAGGTCTTCATTTTCAACGGAAAAATACTGGTGGCGTCCGCCGTTTTTCTCGAACATCTCGACCACCAAATTCTTGTCGTCGGGAATGGTAAACTTGTCGAACACAAAAACGGTTACTTCCCGCCTGTGACCCGCCACAGCGGTAACGTAATTGAACGCGCGTACCGGAACGATTACTGTTTCCTGTATCGCAGTACGCTTCGCAATTTTCTTATCAACAATCTTAAAACGAATAAAATCAATATCGTAAGGCACATGGGATAGATTTTTGGTTTGGGTATGGAAATAAATCATGTTCTGATGCGTATAGATACCTTTGAGAAGGTACTGTATCCCGAAACGCTTGCTGCCGATATGCTTGATGTACCGCTTGTCGTTGGCATGAATGGATTTCATGATGAGGCTGACCATGAACGGCGACTCGGCGCCCAACTCCCTTAAATAAACCTCCTGCGCGTTATTGGGACGATTGACCGCATCGCCGTCATGAATAAAATCCTTCATCTCGACATTGAGTTTTTCCGGCTCTGCGGCATATTTCACGTTGAACGAATAGAAACTGCCGTCGTCGCAGATGACCGAAAAATTGGTTTCGCTTTCAAAATCGCGGACGGCGGCTTTCACACGGATCACGTTTTCTGCTTCGCCCGCCTTGCCTGCAATCAGGTTCGCCGAACCCAAATCAATATATTTGACGGCAGACGGAAAAATGACATGTACGGTCTTGTCGAAGGAAACCTCCAATAAATACGGCGGTATCATCCGGTCGTAACTGATGATGCGGGTAAGCCCGTCGAAATGCTCGCCCGAATTGTTTTGCGCCTGACTACTGTATGTCAGCGCAAATAAAAATGTAAAAACTGTTATTATCTGTTTCATTTTCTGAATTTTAATTTTTAATTCCTAATTTTTAATTGAAATTTTCCTTTGGTAAAAGGAAAATTTGATGTCCTGCTTTGAGATGAATTTTTATTACCCTCATCTTTTTTGCGATATACTGGGATGTTCCCTGTACCACCCCCCGCCCCACGTCTGCTGCAATCTGCTGTCCTGCGCTTTGCGAAAAGGTGATGCTGGTTCCCACATTCGCACCGGTGTTGGCGGCTACCTCGCGTAAAGCGTTCGCTTCCATAGACGGCGGAATGGCGATGCCGCGCTGACCGTCCACGTCGTAAACTGCAATATCCGTTGCGTATATCCGCCCCATGTACTCGATGGAGGCAATGGACACATCCAACCGTTCGCCAATCCGCGCCTGTCCGGTAAGAATGGTATGTGCCGGTATCACTGTTCCGCCTGCCGACATGGGTTCAATCAGCCGGATACGGACGTTGCGCTGCGTTTCCAAGCCGTCACTTATGGTCTGGTCATCGTGGATACAGGCGCGGATGGTGTTTTGAGCAACTGACTGACCGGCGCCGTCTGCGGAATAAAACCCGATATTTCGTTCCTGACTGTAAGCGGCAATAAACTCCGCATCGCTGACAGGCTGTGGCAATGCCGACGTTACCTGTTCGCGAACGGCGGTAACAGGAACAACAGGCGATTTACCGGATTTAGCGGAAGAATTTGAAGGGACTGTTGAGAGATTGGAGACATTGGGGACATTAGAATTGTTGGGCGTCCCAATTGTCTCATTCGTCCCAACAGTCCCATTAGTCCCACTACCCCCAGGCAAATACTTCGCCGCCAACTGATAGGATTTTTCCATCAATTCCAGTTGCTCATCCATGGAAGTTCCTTTGGGCTGGCTTTCCAACTGACTTTTCAGGGCTTCGACTTCTTCAGTCAGTTGTTTTACCTGCGCATCTTCTTTGGGCTGCTCGTAAAACGTGCCAAGCGAGCCGTTCATGTCTTTGTACGCATCCATCGAGGTTTGCGCTGATGAACGTGTGCCGCTGCCGCCGCTGTATGTTTTTGGCGCTGGGGGCTTCGGTTTTTCTTCAACGAGGCTTACTTCATCAATACTTACAGTCGGGTCGTGTTCCACATCGGCAATGCCCATGAAATCGGCAAGCGTTCTCATGCGCTCCTGCTGCATCTGAAGCGCCTTTTCCTGTTCGTAAGCCGCACGTTTGTCCTCAACCATTTCGCTTTTTGCGGGCGACGGAATTTCCATATTCAGCCCCATGCCGATACTCTGTTCTTCTTTGGTTTTGGAAGAGGGCGCAAATATCATGTACATCGCCCCCACAAACAAAAGCCCCATACCTGCAAAAATGAGGTACTTTTTCCAGTCTGTTTTTTTGCTATTCGTCGTCATCTTCGTTGAATTTTAAAGGGTTAATACTTTCGTTTTGAAGTTTGGGCAAGTCCAACTTTTTGATATGTTCTACATCAGGTATCCGATTACGGTTTTCCGGAAAAAGAATAGAACCAATTGCCATATAGATTGCCATGATTGCAAACACAATGAGCGAACCAACAACGATATTGCGCCTGCGTTCCGGCGACAACCCGTCGCATTTACGGCGTAAGCCGTTATCCGTCTTTTCAATGAATTTTCTGATTTTCTTCTTCATTTGCCTGATTTTTAACGGTTAATCACTCTGGTATTTTTGTTCTCAATCACATCAAAGGCTTCGAGGGTAAAACCGTGCGGATTGTTGTCGCTGCGCACCGAAGTAACCAAACTGCAACGGGTAATCAGACTGCGTTCAGTCAGGTTGCTTTCACGGATAATGAACTGACGGGCATACGTAACCGCTTTGTAGGGATAGGTGTTGAAATCGCACGAAATACTGTCTATTTCAATCGTTTGATTGATATTCCCCGAAATGATGCGGTTATAATATCCCTTTTCGGACAAATCTTTGTAATAATTGAAGGCGCTTTTGTCCGAAAGGAGCAAAGCCCTTTTGATGTTGCCTTCAATAGCGTTCTTATCCGGCGCCAGCGTGAAGAACAGTTCGTGGAAGCGGCGGATGTGTTCCCGCGCCTCTACGGGACGGTTCTGCGCCATATCCTGCGAAAGCGCCAGCATCAGCGATTTGCCCTGATCGAGTACATAAATCTTTTGACGCTGCGCTTCGGCAAAACTGTATGCACTCCACACCGAATAGCCGGTAATGGCGGCGCACAGGCAGATGAAGACGATCCCGAAAAACCGTATCTGCTTAAAACTTGTTTCAATATTTCTTAAACTTTTAAATTCCATATTTCAATTTTAGATTTTAGATTTTTAATTATCAATTGTCAATTATCAATTGTCAATTAGAATAACTTTCCCTTAATGGTATTTCCGCCCTTGACAATGACCGCATTCACATTGCGGGTGTAGTTGCCCACGCCGCTTGCCTGTATGACCCAGTTGGCAACTGTCGGAATGGTAATATAACCGATGATGCCGATGATCATAAAAACGATATATGCGCCGTTAGCGGCGTCAATGGCAAAGGTGGGGTCGGTGGCTAACCGCTCGATGTCGTTTTGGAGTATGAGAACCTGAATTTTTGCCAGAATAGCGCTAAACAAATCTGCCACCGGCAACCACAGGTAAACGCTGATATACCGGCACATCCACTGTATCATCGTGGACTGGAAACCGTCCCAGACCGAAAAAGCAAAAGCCAGCGGTCCGAGAATGGACAGGACGACAAGGAAAAACGTGCGGAGCGTGTCAATCAGCAACGCCGCCGCATGAAAGACGAGTTCGAGCAACTCGCGGAACATGTCGCGGATAAACTTGCGCGTCTTGTACATGGCGCGGTCAATGTACATCCCCGCCATGGTCATCAGATCGCTTGGGCTCCAGCCAAGTTCGTCCAACTGTCGGTCAAATTCCTCGTTGGAAACCAAATAGGCGGTACTCGGATCGCGCATCATCGCCTCGTATTCCAGCCGGTCTTTGAGTTCGGCGTAGAGGTGCATATCCATCGTCTGGGTTTCGAGTATCTGGTTGGTTCCGCGAACGACAGGACTTAACACGCTGTTGATCGTTCCCAGCACAATCGTGGGGAAAAACATGATGCACAGACCAATGGCGAAGGGACGCAAAAGGGGATAAACATCTATCGGCTCTGTCCGCGCGAGCGATTGCCAAACGCGGTAAGACACGTAAAACAGAGCGCCCAGACCGGCTATCCCCTTGGCTATTCCCGCCATTGACGCGCACAGGGGCATCATTTCCGTATAAAGATTACGGAGTATCTGATGCAGGTTGTCAAATTCTATGGCTGCTAAAATCATTTAAATTATGAATGATGAATTACGAATTACGAATGATTTTATTACCAGTACTTTTCATCGGTGCTGCCATACAGAGCCAATACACGTTGCGTATCGTTCGCTTTTTTCGCACGGAGGTACGAAACGGAAATGTTTTTGCGCGTGTAATAGGCAACTAAATTCCTGTGCGCTTTGAGTTTGTCGTACACAAAATTGATGAGTTGCATCCGCTCTGCGTCAGTCATTGAAAGCCCGTTGACGTTGACCACATCTTTGATTTCCTGAAGCATGTCCGATGCATTCTGAAGCAGCATCGAATACCCGTTGGAAATGGCGACTAACTCCTCAAAAGTGAGATGCGGGTCTTCCAGCATCTTTTGATAACTGTTCACGTAGATGTCCCCGATTTCGCCCACCAAAAGGATAGCGTCGCGTACTTTTTTCGCGTCCTTTACAAGATCGTGTACCGCCTTGAGACGGTCATAATATTCCTTGCCCTGCGTGTAAACTTTTTGCACTTCTTTCCAATTCGATATTACGTTACTTACTGTGGATGAAGTCTGTACAATTTCGCTTGCCGTATTGATGATACTGGTTGCGATATGTGCCGGGTCAATGGTTACAAACTGCGCCTTCGCCGGAAAACTAAAGGCAAACATAGCGGCAAGAGCCACTGCCGGAATTATACCGGTTTTTCCGGTTTTAATTGATTTTCTTGTTTTTTTATTTAATGTATTCATGATTATTAGATTTTAATTATCTCTTAATTCTTAATTCTTAATTGATTTTTCTTCTGCTAACTGCTTTAAAGCAAGTTCCATATCGCCTCCAAGTTTGTCCACTAACTGAAACAGTTCCAATTTTTCGGACTCCTCGGTGGTGTAACAGAGATATTCCTGAAGGCTTACCTCTGTGGCGTAAACAGCGGATTGTACACCTCCCAGACCAACCCAGACTTCCTTGTATTTTCGTTGGGGGTCATTGGACTGGTTGATGCTTAAAATCTGCGATTTTTCCTTTTCGGTCAATCCCAATAGCGCCTGAATACTGTCGAATTTGTTCATATACTTGCGCTGGTCGAGAAGGATTTTGCAGTCGCTGTTGTTGATGATGCTGTCCTTCACAATCGGCGACGAAATGATGTCGTCCACTTCTTGCGTTACAACTACCGCCTCGCCAAAGAATTTACGAACGGTTTTAAACAAATAGCGTATATAATCTGCCATACCTTCCTTTGCGATTGCTTTCCACGCTTCTTCGATGAGGATAACCTTTCGGATGCCCTTCAGCCGGCGCATCTTGTTGATGAAAGTTTCCATGATAATAATCGTTACCACCGGAAACAAAATCTTGTGGTCTTTAATCGCATCCAACTCGAAGACAATAAACCGTTTATGCAACAAGTCCAATTGCTTTTCGGAATTGAGCAAGTAATCATACTCCCCGCCTCTATGATACGGTTCAAGCAAAATCTTGTGGTCTTTAATCGCATCCAACTCGAAGACAATAAACCGTTTATGCAACAAGTCCAATTGCTTTTCGGAATTGAGCAAGTAATCATACTCCCCGCCTCTATGATACGGTTCAAGAACATTCAGGAAATTTTCCACGTCAAATTCCTTTTCACGCACTTTCTTTGCCGCCAGCACCCCACGAAATTCGCCGTCCACATATTCATAAAAGGTATTGAACGAAGGAACAATATGCTCCGTCTGTATCTTTTTGATGTACAGATTAACGGCATTGGACAGGTTCACTTCCTCGGCGCGGGTGGGCGCTTCGTTATCCCGTTTCCAGAGGCTCAACAGCAGGGTTTTGACGCTTTCCTTTTTTTCGATGTCAAACACGCCGTCGTCGGTGTAGAATGGATTGAAACTGATAGGGTTATCTTCGGTATAAGTGAAATATACGCCATCGTTGCCGTGCGTTTTGCATTTGATGAGTTCGCAAAGTCCCTGATAACTATTGCCGGTATCCACCAGCAACACATGCGCTCCCTGTTCGTAATACTGCCTGACCATGTGGTTGGTAAAGAACGACTTGCCGCTTCCCGAAGGTCCGAGTATGAACTTGTTGCGGTTGGTAATAATACCCCGCCTCATCGGTTCGTCGGAAATGTCCAAATGAATGGGTTTTCCGGTAAGGCGGTCGCACATCTTGATCCCAAATGGCGACAGCGACGAGCGATAATTCGTTTCCTCGCAAAAGAAGCACAGCGCCTGCTCGATGAACGTGTAGAAACTTTCCTCTGCGGGAAAATCAGCCTGATTGCCCGGAATACCCGCCCAGTACAAAACCGGCGTATCTACCGTATTGTGGCGCGGCCGGCACTCCATCAGCGCCAACTGACTGCCCACATCGCTTTTGATTTGTTTCAACTCGCCGGGGTTGTCGCTCCATGCCATCACGTTGAAATGCGCCCGCACGGAAGTAAGCCCGAAACTGTGCGCCTCGTTCAGATACTTTTCCGTCCACTCCTTATTAATCTGGTTTGCACGGCTGTAGCGCGAAAGCGAGTGCATGTTACGCGCTGACTTCTCAAAGCGTTTCAGGTTATCGGCGTGATTATCAATAAATATCCACTGCGAATAGATGTGGTTGCAGGGAAGCAACACGCCCACCGGAGCGGCAAACGACAGATTACAGTCGCTGCGGTCTGTAGAAAGACGTTCGTAGCGGCTATCCGTCCGCACCTTTGCCGGCAGGTCGTCCGGGTCGGAAAGCGTGTGCAGACACATTAAATTGTCGCCGATGCGCATCTGTCCCGGATTGAGACATATATCCTCCAGACAGGCAGCGTCATTTACCGAAAGGGCAAAATACCGTTCTATCAGTCCGGTACTGTGTTCCGTTCCGGTAATTTCATCATCGGTCAGGCGCGTCAGTTTCACAAAACCGCTTTCGTTCACAATACGCTGAAACTGGTCGGCGCTCTCGATAAAGTGCAACGCCGCATCCTTGTCCTGAATTTCTTTCGGCACGATATAGCCTCGTCCCAGCGAACTGAACATGCTTTGCTGCCGCATCCGTTCCTTTGTGGTTTTGGTCAGGAACAGAAAACAGTGATGCTCCAGAAACGGACGCTCGGTAAAGTGCCGTTCAAAGGAACGCGAAAGAAAACTCATTTCGTCCCGCTGCATGTCGGGGCGGTAGTTTTCTTTCACGAACCAGTCCTGCTTGAGCACAACGGAATAATCGGGCAATACCTTGACTGCCTTTGCCCATGAGGAGTGGATAGCCTCGTATTCAGCCGAAGCCACCGTAAACAGTTCGGGCAAATCCACCCTGTACGCCACGGTTACATCGGCATCCTTGCTGATGATACATCCCTGTTCAACAGTCTGTATGGGGAAGCGGCTTTCCAGCGTTGCGGCTTTCATTACGTTTCTCATATTCAATAAAAATTAAGAATTAAAAATTAAGAGAAACCTCGAAATCCGCAACCGGTTTATCAGATAACGCGGGTGCTGCATCCTTGCCTGCAACTTCATCAGTCCATTGGGACCGTAGTTCCTGTTTAGCGAAAAGGTAAGCCAGACCAAAGCGGTAGCCGCCCCGACGCCAAACAGGATGCAAAACCACTGGTTGATACCTGCCATGTACATGACCACAAACAGCACGAACACAGCAAGCAGTCCGCCTGCGAAAATAAACAGGTACTGGCTCTGCAAGCCGCGAAACTCCGCAGGTTTTCCAATACCCTTATTTACATTGTACTCCATAAATTCTTGAATTTTGAATTTTGAATTTTGAAATCCTTGAATTAAAGGAAGAACGAGCGCAGAATAGTAGCGGCGACAATCAGGAAGATACACGCGCCAAACCACGAGGCGGCGGTCTTCGAGGTATCGGGGTCGCCCGAACTGAACTTGGTATAGACCTTCACGCCTCCGATGAGACCAACTACCGCGCCAATAGCATAAATCAGCCTTGTCGCCGGTTCAAAATACGAGGTTACCATCGTGGTGGCTTCGGTAATGCCCGCCGATCCGTCCCCCTGCGCCAATGCGCTCGCGGCTGCCAGCGTCGTGAGGGCAACCGTTGTCAAAATTTGTTTTTTCGTTTGATGGTTTTCGAGCACCGTCGAGAAATGATTTTTCATACGATTTTTATTTTAAATTTTAATGAATAAAAAAATATCGGGGGCAAAAGTATATCAGGTTATTCGTTGTAAATCAACGCTGTCGGCTTATGTCGGCGAATGACGATGTTTGTCTGAATGGCTGTTTGAAAGTTTGAAACGAAAAGCAGGAAATGGTTCAAAACGATGAAAAGTAATGTAAAAAAATAAAATTTTAAAAAAATGTTTGTCATTTCAAAAATATGTTGTATTTTTGCAGCACCAGTACTCGCCAAGCCTCTTTACAATGCTCAAATCGGCGGGTCGTTTTTTTTATTATTATCACATGAAAGTTGATTTTACCAAAACATGTATTCTTCCGAAAGATTTGATTTCTTTGCTAAAGCAAAGGGGATTAACTATTTCCGATGAAAAAAAGCAGTTAGTTACATTAGCCATATAGGTTATTTCAGGTTGAGTGCATACCTTTTTCCATTGCTGAAAGAACCCAAAAGCGACCATATCTATAAAGAAGGCGCTACATTTACTAAAGCATTGGATATGTACCGATTTGACAGGAAATTGAGGATTTTGCTTTTCAATGAAATAGAGAAAATAGAGGTTGCTATCCGAAGCGCCATGAACAATTGGATTACTGACGGATTGAATGATGTTTTCTGGATGACCACCGCTAAATATTTCAAAAATCCTGTCATTTTTGCAAAAACGATAGATATAATACATTCAGAAACAGGTAAATCTAAAGAAGAGTTTATTGTTCACTTTCACAATAAATATTCCAATCCTTATCCTCCGGCATGGATGATTTCAGAAATTATTCCGTTGGGGGCGCTCTACAATATTTTTAACAACCTGAAAAGCAAAGGTCTGAAAAAAAAGGTTTCAAACTCTTTTGGATTGTCTTTGCCTGCGTTTACTTCATGGATGCTTATTCTGTCAAACTTAAGAAATTTATGCGGACACCATGTGCGCGTGTGGAATAAAGAAGTTTCCTTTGTAGCGACTGTCCCACTGCAACACGCTTTCCCGTGGATTGACAGTTCCGCCACCGACCTGAAACGTATCTACTATCGTATCTGCATCATCAAATATTTGCTTTTCACCGTATCGCCCAGCAATACTTTTACTCAAAAACTGAAATCGTTGCTGGCAGAATTTCCGACCATAGACATAAAAGCGATGGGCTTTCCCGCTAACTGGTACACCGAACCGCTTTGGCAGTAAAAAGGAGAAAGGCTTTAGAGCGGAAGATACAATAGAAATATACTCAAAACAAATGGCGCTTTCTGAATGAAAAATTGAGAATAAATAATACGCAAAGTAGTGAATGTTAATGTAGCAAGGCAAATTAACTTTTTTGTATAAAAATAAAAAAACCTGCCCCGTAAACGGAGCAGGCTCATTTTGGTTAGTTGCAACAACAACGGTTATGATTTTCAATTCACTTTTTCTTTTTTCCTTTGGTACGTTTGGCAAGTTTTTTCATTTCGTCACTAACTCTTTGATTGGTGATTTCGCCGTAATTTTGCGTGATACGCATGGAACTGTGTCCCATCAGTTTATTCAGCGTTTTCAACGACACACCGTTGTCCAAACATATCAGCGTGGCAAACGTATGACGCGCCATGTGGAAATGCAGATGAGCGATACCGCACAACTTTTCGATTTTACGCATCGTTCTGCTGACAGCGCCACTGTTCGGGAGTTTGAAAAACTGTTCGCCTTTCCTTGCATAACGGTATTTTTCGATGATTGCCGCCGGT
>Ga0082212_10002106_pt1 | contig 29270 bp, 18 predicted proteins | sample TergutNt197P3_FD_71548 | JGI IMG/M metagenome (GOLD analysis project Ga0082212, IMG submission 71548) | Neocapritermes taracua P3 segment gut microbial communities from Petit-Saut dam, French Guiana - Nt197 P3 | ecosystem: Host-associated > Arthropoda: Insects > Digestive system > Gut ...
AGTAAATCATGTTGATTTCCCCCTTATTTTCGCATTATTTTTTATAAAATGTATGCGGGAAATATCGGGGAAATACTTGTCCGTGTGAAAAACCACGCCGAGGGTTGTTGCTCGGCGTGGCGGGTTTTGTCGGATATTGATTAAGCGGGACGAAATTCCTGTTGCACTTCCTCTACTTCTTTACGAGTCAAGTCTGTAAACTCCATAATTTCTTCAATCGGCTTGTTACGTTTAAGCATTTTTCGAGCAACTTCTGCCATCGCAGAACCTCTTTCCATATCAAGCAATCCATCAAAAGCGTGTGTCATTTTCTCAACATCTCCCTTCCGAAAAGTCTCAAAGACTTTTTGTTCAAAATTTTCATGTGGCGTTTTGCCTTTGAATATTACGTTTATTATCCATGCAAGAAACGCTCTTACATCATTATCCGTTAACTCATTTTGCAATGCCGCCAGTTCGCTTAACTTTCTGTGAAAATCTTTCTTGTCCTTCGAATTATGCTTTAAATCCATTTTAAACACGAAGTCAAGCAGTTTATATGTTGTTAAAATCTCATCTTCGTTATAGCGATTCAAGTCGAACAAAATGTATTTGAAGTCGATTAAATAATCGCCAAACTCACCGTGATTGGCAGTGTATTCCTTAAAAGTCCTCACGGGAGTCCATTTTTCCTTACCGTTATACAGCACAATCGGAACAACAGCGGGTAGCCTGTAATCCTTCGGAACTCGCTTTTCAGGCGGGTTGGCATTTCTGAATTCCCTCGTAAGCAATAACACAATGTAATGCAATAGTCTAAACGGCATCGAAAAATCGGGAGTTGATTGCTGTTCGAGCAAAATGTAGAAGAACATATTTTTCTTCTCGTGCTTATAAATTACGTCCGACTTAAATTCGCCGAATTCTTTTGTAACGAAAGAAGAATCAACTTGTGTGAGGTCTTCCTTGGCGATTCCATCTGCCCACGGCAATTGAACATACTTCTGCAAAAAGTGTATAAAACTCTCTTTGTCCGAGAATATGTTGCGGTAGCTTTTGTCGAATTCCCGCTTGCCCTCATGTGTTTCTTCTTGTATTTCGGTTTGATTTTCAGTCGACATACAGCCACCTCACTTCCTCTGATTATTATTCTACCATGAACTCGCCGAAATGTCAATAATAAATTTCAAGAAAATGCCGAAGTCGAAACTTCGGCACGATATAATTGTCGGCTTTTGAATTTTTAGGACAACTCCCGCATTTCACCGAATCTCTCCCCAACCGCCGCCTCCGCTACAATAGGAATCGGGAATTCGGGGAAGGGCTGTGCCTCCATACACGCTTTTATAAATACCACCGCCTCATCGACTCTATCAGCGGGAATTTCAAAAACGAGTTCATCGTGAATCTGCATGAGCGGTTTCAACCACGGGCGTTCGGAAAGTCCCACGATTATTCTGCCAAGAGCAAGTTTCAGAATGTCGGCGGCAGTTCCTTGAATCGGAGTATTCATCGCAACACGCTCGGCGAATGCTTTCTCGCTCCAATTAGCAGATGTGATTTTCTGAATGTTTCTCCGCCGCCCGAGCCACGTTTCAGTGTGCTTGCGGAAACTCGCACGTTTCTTGATTTCCTCTTGCCAACGAGGAATTCGGGGGTAGCCGAGTTTGAGGTTGCGAATAATCGTCTCGCATTCGTCAAGGGAAACGTCAAGCCCCGCCTTGAATTTGAGGGTTTTCTGTAAACCTTTGGGAAATAATCCAAAAAATGTACCGAAATTACAGTTTTTGGCTATGGTGCGGCGTTCTTTATACTGCGGGTGGTTTTTATCCATCGCCTCTTCAAGCGAGATTTTGTAAATCACGGCAGTCGTGAGAGCGTGAATATCACCGCCAGTGCGATAGGTTTCGAGCATCTTCTCGTCCTTGCAGTAGAACGCTCCCACTCGCAGTTCGATTTGCGAGAAGTCGAGAGCAAGCAGAGTCATGCCATCCGAGGCAGTGATGAAGTTTCGCACACCGAGAACGTCCGTGCCAGAGCGGGGCATATTTTGGCAGTTGGGATTCTTGGCGGCGAACCTCCCTGTCTCGGTAGCCAACGGCAACAAATCGGGGTGAATTCTGCCTGTAGCCTCGTTTATATGTTTCATGTAGCCGTCAATGTAGGTAGATTTTATCTTACCCCACTTGCGATATTCTTGAACATATTCGAGAAGTTCCACGCTCTGCGGGCGATTGGCGGCACACCACTCTTTCAGCAGAATAATCGCCTCGTCATCGAGAGCATCTTTCTCTTTTTCGGTCAGCTTAAGCGCGGGCAATTGCAGAGTTTCAAAGAGATATTTCTTGAAAGCGGTCGTACTTGCGTTCGCACCTACTCGTACATCGCCGCAGTGAAACTCAATTTTTCTGCGGAGTTCGTGAATGCGAGATTCAACCTCCCTACGTTTTTCACGCATTAGCGATACGTCAATTGGCAGTCCGTTATATTGCATGATTCCTACATAAACGGCGGTCGGCGATTCGATTTTTTCGGTGATGTAGCGGTGTTTCGGCAGAATTTTATCGAAAGACTCGTTCATCATATGGTAAATCCGCAGTGTATAATCGGAATCGGAACAGGCATAACGAAAAATTTTATCGGCGGCTGGGTCGTAGTTATCAAAGTAATCATTGCCGACTACCTGCGAATATGGCGGCATAATGTAATCGAAAAATTCAGTCATAAGGAGTTTCAAACCGCTCTCGTCAAGCCGCCGAAATTCCCGTTCGCCTTTATATGTGCATTGAGATGCGGCGATGCTGTCGTAGCACGGCTCTTGGATTATGATTCCCTTTGCGTAGAGAAACTGGCTCTCGAATGCGAGGTTGTGGGCAATTTTACAGATGTTGGGATTAATGAAGAATCCCGCCAAGTAGTCCCAGACCGCCTCTTGCTCGGTAGCGTTTTCGCCGACACGGTGGGCAAGCGGGAGGTAAACTGCATCGCCCTCGGCAACCGAAAAGCTGATTCCGACAATCACTGCCCTGTGTGCATCGAGAGCGGCTTTTCTATCACTGCGATATTTGTCGAGCGGAGCAGTCTCGAAGTCGAAAGCTACGTGAGTTGCTCCGCTGAGATAGGTTTGAAGTTCTGTGAGTGTGTAAATAGGCTTGTATTGTTTATCCATGCGGCATATCCTCCTGTGGACGAGTTGTCCTGTTTAAGGATATGCGGAGCGGGCGGGAAATATTAATCTCATAGTAAAACCTGCCAAATGCCTTGAGACCACGTTATAATTACCACGCACATTATCTTAATGCTCGCCTTTTTTAGATGTTAGTTTTGTTATTATCCCAAAAAGATATACCTTCAATCGACATTGAAAAACTATCGTCAACAACAAAGCCAACGCTAAATTTCGCACGAGTTATAGCCACATATAAATCTGCACAGGATTTGTCTTTTAACTCAGCGTTGTTATTTTTCAACCATTCCATTATCGGTTTGGTCGGGAAAATTAGAACATGGTTAAATTCAAGTCCTTTTGAGATGCCGAAATTTAAAACATCAAAATTCGGGACAATTCCTTTAGTTCTTTTATCGTTTCGCAATTGAACAATGCCGTCCAATGCTGATAAATAATTCTCAACATCTTTCTTCTTAATAAAATATACACCCATGTGCGAATTGGTCAATTTTAATTTGCTTTCACAACTCGGTAATGCGGGGTACAGCCTTGAAGATAATGCACATATTTCGTTTGAATTTCTATATGTGCAGTTTAACGATTGCTCGTCAATGTTGCAACCGATTTTTTTACATTCGCCTTTAATAAAATCTAATACTTTTCCGTTGTTATATTTTTGATATTTTCTGTCGGGGTGTGTTGAATAAACAGCTTGGCGAGGGTCACCGACCATAGTTAGATTTATCGAACTCGTCATAACCATTCTTAGAATTTCATAATCCCACCCCGCCATATCTTGCACTTCATCAATGTAAATGTGCTTGTATATTTTTTCAAGTCTTTTAATTACTTGACCGCTTGAATTGTCATTGCATCGACAAGTAAGTTTTGATATTTTATCGGAATACACGCTCATATCATTGTTGAAATAATGCTGATAAAAATTATTCTCTTCACCTAAATAAACAGCAGATGCGGCTGAAACTAACTGCATTCCCGAAACTTGCTTGTTCCACCAACGATAAGGTCTTACTCCGTGTTCAAGTAAAAACGAAAACCATGTTTGAACAGTTATATTTGACGGAAACAAGCCTTTATTTTCTCTCAAAATTCGTTCCTTTATTGATTCAGCATTAGCGATTGTGAAAGTGGTAATCAATACACGCTCACTTTGCTTGTCCACTATATCATTAATAATGAGCGTTGTTTTACCCGAGCCTGCGGAGGCGATAAATAATCTATTTGTTGACATGACATACTGCCTCCGTTATATATTGAGGGAATTTCACATCGCTCGCATACTCAAATATAGCCAAAGCACATTCTGTTTTATTTCCTTTCATATATATGCGTAATTCATCTTCGGTTTCATAAGATTTTTTTAGAATTGTGTTCATAGTCGCTAATCCGTTGTGAATTAACATTAAGTTTTCGAGCGTGTTATAGTTGTAATTTTCGATAGGCGGGTCAGAAGAGACATGAACTGTATTTTCATAGGAAATTAAAATACAGTCTTTCTTGTTATCTCCTAAATACTCATTGTATTTTTTCACAAGAGCGTTAATGTTACCATCGTTATCTGTTATAATAGCCACTTGCTTGTTCAATAAACTTGAAATTTCTAAAAATCTTAAAAACGAAGTGCCTACACTAATAACATCAACACCGTCAAAAATCGGTAATCTTCCCTCGTTTACTTGCATATATGCTTTTTGAACAACAAGTTCATCAGAAGCACCCTCAACGAGAATTGCACTTTTAGACAAAACCAACCGCAAAGTGTCATATCCCGACAGTTTTTTGAAAAACTTAGCTGTTTCTTCACTTAAATCAGCGAAACTCGTTTTGTTCACTCCCGCACTTAACAGAAAGATGCTTTCGAGTCCAAGTTTATTTGCAACAAAACTGCTATGCGTGGTCATAATTATCTGTCTATCCGAACACTCGGAAGAAACATCTTCAATTAGCTCATTAAGTCTTGCGTGTGTTAAATGATTTTCGGGTTCTTCTAAAAGAATAACAGAGGCGTTCTTTGCTCTTTTATCCGCCAATGCCAGTTTTGTTTTAATCACACATTGCTCACCTTTTCCGATATAATGGAATGGAACCTTGTCAACACAAGTAATAAGGCTATTTTCCCATGCGTTTTTAGATAGCAACTCGACAGATAATGTAATATCTCTGTTGCTTATGTTTGCATTTTGGCTTACCTTTTTGTTAATTGCCAATATTGCAGGGTCTGCCTTAAATCCCTCAAGCATTTTTCTATGTGATTGTGCAACTTTGGCAGTTTCCGCAGGGTCAAGTCCCTGCCGAATAATACGTGAAATATAAATATCAGAGCCGTTTTGATATTTAGCCAATGACGAGTCAATCATCGCCGATTTCACAGGAATAGATTTCGTTGTTATTTGTTTATCGGCAAACGACACCCACTTTGGCTCGTAATATTCAATTGGCAGTGTTTTAATATTTCCTGATTTGACTAATTCGTTATACTCTTCCGTAATTTCCGCCTCAATAGATAGCCTTATCCCGCACGCAGTATTATTTTTGTCCGAGTTAATTCCACCCACGAAAATAGCAAAATTATCATCTTCTGAAAAATAAATTTCAATGCTAACTGTAGGTGGCGATGTCGCACTATCAGTGCCGATGTTATCTACATATTTTTCTACCACATTACTGTTAAAGAGGTATTGTGTCAACTCTGTATTCAAGTATTTACCGTTAATCATACCTGTCAAAGCTAAATGGATTGCCTCTAAAATCGTGGATTTACCCACTTCATTGTCGCCGACAATCACATTTAACCCTTTGTTCAAGTCCAACTCAAAATCCTCAAATATTTTGAAATTTTTGATTTTTATTCTGCTTATTGCCATAAAACACCTCTTTTGCAATCCAGTAATTTACGTTTCTCACTTTGGAGAACCATCCCATTTCGTGGCGAATTCCGAACTATCATCATCATCCCAACCAATAAGAGAATTACGCTCGTTTCTCCACTCAATTGCAGATTTTGACTCCTTATTAATTTCTCTATATCTGTCCATAATTTCATCAATCATCCCATAACAATCATCGTTAGTCAAAAAATTGTTAGCAAACCAGCCCCAATCTAAACTTTCATAATTAGCCATTGCTCGCACTATACCTTGTCTTGTATTTGCGAACATATACTCTTTTTCTAATGAAGTTGAGATTTTATGCAATCGCTCTTTAGTTAATGTCGTTTTTGAAACTTCAGTTAATATCTTCCATTGAACATCGGTTATTTTAAGCCAACATTGAAATAATTGCAAATAATTAACTGCCAACATAGCTTTATCAACATTGAAAGACTCTTCCGCTGAACTTTCTTTAATCAGATTTATAGAATTAAAGTCGTAAAATATTTCTTCAGCAAAGTTTGTATTTTTAGCACTGCATATTTCGGAGTTGATGAATTCATCAACTTTCTTGTCAAATTTAAACGATTTACAAATATTAACAATGTTTTCACATTCTATTCTTTTTTCCGAAGGTTGTGTTCTCATTTTTACGTGTGTACATTCGTGCAAAAAAACAAACTGTTTAGCAAAATCAGATACCCACAGAAGCCCGATATCACTTAGATACTCTTCAGGGTTGCAATATTCTTTTGTATTATTAGGCAAGGCAAAAGTATGGCTATAATCGGGAATAGATGAATATTTTTTTGAATACATCTCCGCAATAAGATATGAAAGCACAGGGTCATTTTCTTTTTTATGAGTCAAAAACAACAACATCAATGAATTTAAAACTCTTTTTGTTTTGGCGAAATCAGTTTCTTTTCTAAACCCCCATTCGTTATTGTATTTATTTTTATAAAAAATAATATCTGAAATACACATTATAAAAAAGCCGAACAAATCCCAATAATGACTGTCCCATATTATAGCTTGACCTTTATCACTGACAACGTAATGCGGGTATATATTTGATGAATATATATTTATAAATGCTATAGGTGTATCGTAATGATGATTGTAATCATCATCTTTAAAAATAAAGACAGGGCGATTAAAGTGTTTTTTGCGAACCCAATAATCCCATTTGTTGAATTGGGTGGAAATTTCAACCCGCTCAAGCATTCGACTAACTTTTGGCGAGTTAAAATTATCACTTACATACTGAACCATATACTCCAACATAGCGTCTGAATCAATCTTTGGTCTTAGCATCTCCGTCAACGTCCTCCTTGAGCATATTCCATAGTTCAATCACAGTTTGACGATTCCCCGAAATTTCTTTACCATCATGTTTAAGAGTAACTTTATTGCAATCACACAGTTTATTTACTATGTCTTTAACTGTAGGTGCAATTATAGCGACCAAGGGGATAACAACATAAACCATACTATCCGCATCAATCGAATTTACTTCAAAAAAATCAAACTCAGGGAAAGCAAATTTTATTTCAGCAATAAGAGTCTTTTCGCTTTTGGCAACTTCAACTTTAATCGTGTCGTTCTTCCTTTTAATCGCTACCATTGTTTTTATCCTCCATTTTTTCCACAATTTCAACCGTCCGCACACTAACCGCAATCACCGACAACAACAAATCTAACACATACAGCTCATTGCCGACTTCCGCCGCATACAAATTCGGGTCATTGACTATCCCGCTGTCCTTATCCGTCTTGACTTGATACCGCTCCATAACCCACTCAATCGCCGATTTACCATTAACCACATATTCATACGCTTTAAGCGGAATATTCTCAATCGTAATCGCTGAATTATACACAATCATGCTCTTGTCAGCCTTGGACTTAAACCGCATTTTCTCAACATGATAATTCCCATTATCGCCCTTGACTTCCACCTCGGGGAGCGGCGGCACATTTTCGTATCCCAAATGCAACTGTGCTAAAGCCTCGCCCGCTTTAGAGAATTTCCAAAACTCGTCCGCAGTTTCCACGAGCGGAATCCTCGGTAGTGATTTTTTCAAATCATCTGCAAAAGTTTCACGATATTTCGGACTGTGTAAATAACCGTAAACATAAAAGAAGATGTTCCCCTTCGTAACTGCCGCACCGTATTTTTCTTGTACCAAGTTAAAAATATAATCACTTATAGCATCTTTGCGTTCGTATTGAGTATATTCTTCAACATCGTCACCTTCTCTCATGAGAGATAATTGCTCTGTGATTTCTTTCTTTTTGTAATAATATCGTGGGAAACACTGTGTATCACCAACAAAATGCAAATCAACATATTTGTCAGAAATTAAACAAGAGAGTCCTTTTTTGTTTTTACAATTAACTGAAATAATAAGGTTTTTAGAATTTACCGTTGGAAAAAATTCACTAAACTGACCACGTCTATGAATCATTTTATCGCCCCAATAAAGATGCTGTTGATTAAACGGGCGATATAAAGCCATCTTTTTTTGATTTTCGTCGAAAATAGCTTTTTGTCCACGTTGCCAGTGAGATGTTAAAGAACTTGACCACGCTATTTTGGTAGAATCGTAATCAGTTTCTTTTTTACCAACTTGAAAATTGTAAAATTCAACCATTCTATGCATATTACAAAGCATAGACTTTTCGGAAAAATTCCAAACCCAAGCATCTCTATTTGTGTTAACACCTAAAGAATGAACAACAAAAAAACTTTCATTCTTAGTATTAAATTTCTTTTTCTTTTCATCTATAGCGAGCGAGATAAAACTGTCAAACGATTTGTTAAGCTTGATTATCCAGTTGCCATGTTTATCAGGGCGGATTTCTTTTAATTTTACATCATCCGTAAAAAAAGACTTATATGACTTAATAACATCCAATTTTTCACGTTCCTTTAGAAAATCACCAATATCAATGTATAATATTTTGGCTTTTCCTTCGTGGTTTTTTCGCTTTACAAGCAATGTAATAGAAACTGAAGTGCGTGACTTTCCTCCGAAAACATTCCCTGCTTCCTTGCGACGTAATTCTCCGCTCCCTAAAGCATTTCCACGTAAATTGAAAACATAAATCTTCGAAAATTCTTCTTCAATAGATTTTCTATAACCATCCATGTTATTATCAAGCCACGAACCATTCGACACAAAACAAACAATTCCATCGCCATTAAGTTTATCAGTAGCAAGTCGAAAAGCACGGATATATGGGTCATAAATATCTTTAACACTTTTTGAATTTGACAATGCTATATACTTGCTCGCAATCGCACTATCAATGATAGGATAACTCTTGCTTTGTGTATCATCATTAGCTGATTTTTTGCCGCCAAAATACGGCGGGTTGCCGAAAATAATCGTAATCGGTGATGTGTTCTGACGTTTTACACGCTCGGAGTTTTCATCAAGCATACCGAAAGCCATCCTCGTTGGTTCGTTTATATAATCCTCATACGCTTGAAAAGTGTCGGTCAAGGCTATTCCTTTGAATGTTTCATACTCGTCCATGCCCACCACGTCATGGTAGGCGTTTTCGATGTTTACACAGGCGATATAATATGCAAGCAAAACAATCTCGTTTGCGAATAACTCATGCTTGTATTTGCGGGGTAAGTCAGCTTTGTCAATCAAACCGCTTTGAATAAGTCGAGCAATAAACGTGCCTGTCCCTGTGAACGGGTCTAAAATATTCACATTTTCGTCAGAAATGCTCCTTCCGAACTCTATTTTCAAGACATCAGAAACAGAATGAATTATGAAATCAACAACTTCGATTGGAGTATAAACAATACCGAGCTTTTCTGTCATTTTTGGAAATGCAGTTTTAAAGAAAGTGTTGTATAGTTCGTTTATTACCTTATGCCGCCCTTCGGCGGTTTTTATAGCTTCTGCACGTTCACGAACGCTGTCATAGAAAGAGTTCAAGACTTTTTTATCTTCGGCGAAATTCTCGTCATTATCAAAAGACTCAAGTGTCAAATCCATCGCAATAGACACGGCGTTATTTTTTGCAAACTCGTAATTATCGAACAATGCGTCAAACACAGGAGCGGTAATCAAATGTTGAGCAAGCATTTCAATAGCACTTTCTTTAGTGATACTCGCATCAATCCCAACTTTTACTTCCTCAAGAAAGTGGTCAAAATTCCGCTTGGGTTCGCTGTACGACACCGAAACCGCATCGGTTATACGTTTTATTTCTCTCTGTGCAATATCGGCGACAGATTTTGCCCAATTTTCCCAATAGGGACGACTTCCGACTTTTTGGACAAGCCGAGCATAAATGACATTCTGCAATCCCTCAAAATCAATGAGTTGCAGTTGTGTATTAGTTTGTGGCGAACCATCGCTGCCATCGTCACCCCACGGCTCAATCCCGCCTATTGTGATTTTGTCGGGCTTTTTCTTGTTTAGTTCAATGCTGTTAACCATCGCATTGAATCTATCATCGTGGGCTCGGAGTGCGTTCAGCACCGTCCACACTACTTTGTAGCGTTCGTTGTCATCAAGGGCTTTGTCGGGTTCAACATCAGACGGAACAATAATCGGAATTATAATGTAACCGTACTTCTTGCCCTCCGCAAGCCGCATTACTCGCCCGACCGACTGAACAACATCCACTTGTGAATTTCTCGCCGACAGGAACATAACCGCATCAAGGGCGGGAACGTCCACCCCCTCCGACAAACAGCGAACATTCGAGAGAATTTTACACGTTCCATCGGTTGTATCATCTTTAATCCAGTTCAACAATTCGTCACGGCGGGGAGCATTGAAAGTTCCGTCAATATGCTTTGACTCAATCCCTGTAATTTTTCCTCTGCGTTCTGTGGGAAGTTCGTCAATATACGCTTTCGTGATTTCATTAAATAAATCGGTGACACCTTTAGAGTTAGCAATACTGTTACAAAACGCAACTGCCCGATTCATAGGTTGAGGGTCTGCGGCGATAAAAGCATCACAACCCGCTCCCCACACTTGCTTGGAAAGTGCGTTAATACAACCGACTATTTTAGCACCGACATCATCTATATTCAATTCAGACGTTTTGCTTGTGATTATATTCTGCACCGCTTGCGGAATATCTTTGTCGCTGACAGTAAAAATCAGAACCTTGTAATCGGTTAGTAATCCTTTTTCGACAGCCTCGCCAAAGCCAATGCGATGAATTTCCGCTCCGTAGAGTTCCTCATCGTCCATCGAACATAAAATCGCATCATTCTTTTTGGCTTTCGATTTGCTGTCCTCGTTATAAAGCCGAGGAGTCGCAGTCATATAAAGTCGCTTTTTCGTCTTTATCAAATCATTGTTGTGAACACGAATAAAAGCCGACTCATCATCGCCCGATAATTTCACTCCAGTAGTTCTGTGAGCCTCATCGCAGACGATTAAGTCGAATTCGGGGAGCCCCTGTTTCTGTGCCTTTTCCACCGCCTCAATTGACTGATATGTAGAAAACACGACAGTCAACCCGCCTTTCGCACATTGCTCAACAATCCGCTTGGGGTCAGTAGTTGCGGGAACAGATAAATCCACGGTACTATAGGCATCAGAATCGGTAGCATTCTTTTTGCGGCTTTGTGAGATTTTCGGGTCGGAACATACGCAAATCGTGTTTAGTGGCTTTTCGGCATGAGCAGTCCACTCACGCAAAATCTGCCCCACGAGTGCAATTGACGGTACTAATACAAGTGCAAGCCGTTCTGCCTCACGCTCCATGATTTTGAGCGAAGTGAAGGTTTTGCCAGTACCACAAGCCATAATCAGCTTGCCTCGCTCACGATGCTTGAAATACTCGCAGACTTTATCGACAGCCTCGCTTTGATGCGGTTTGAGCGTGTGTCGTTGAACCCTCGCCGCCTCGCCATGCGTGTCTGATTCAAGTTTATCCCAATCAACAGGGGCATTTCGCAAGTCGTTAAGATTTATTCTTATGACAGGAATAGCCTGTCCCTTAATGACATTTTCGGCATTTGAAGTCCATACATCGGTAGTTGAAACAAACAGTCGGGCAGCAAAGCCAACCTCCGAGCTTTCATAGGTGAAAGTTCTACCAGAAGTTGAGATGAATGTATCTAAATCGCCTTTATCAATTTTCTTGGATTCCTCATAACACTTGCACTGAACCGCCCAGAATTCGCCGCCAGCGGTTTCGGCAACAAGGTCAATACCAGTGTCAATCCCGCCGAGTTCCTCACGAACAGAAAAATCCTCCCACAGCCACACATTCTTGAATGTGTACTTCGGGTCGGTGAGCAGATATGCCCGCATAAGCCGTTCAAAGCGAGTACCCTTGTCCCGCTCTGAGAAAGAAATACTGCGATATTTTGCCAAAACGTCATCGAATTTCATACTTCCTCCGCTTGCCATATTGTGTTTATCTCTTCAGTATAGCACATTTTATAGAAATTTTCAATATGTTGGCGAAAAATTTTGTGAAATTTGTTCTAAAAGCCATTAAAGGCGAATAATCGCCTCGTCCTTGCCCTACTTGACGAATACCGCCGAGCAAACCAAGCCCCTGCGGATTAACCCGCAGGGGCTTGGTTATGCCAAAAACAAGGCTTTTATTGTCCTTTGTCCTTATCTCGAAACCGCAGTTGCTATTAAAAGTATAATAACCATAGCGTCCTTAAACTGTCCCGCGAAGATTCCCGCGGGATTAATTGATTTAGATTGCGCGAGGCGGTTTTCGCCGTCCGACTCGAGCCTTCTTTGCGCTTCTTTAGTTGAAAGCCCTATTATTTGCTTACTCATAACTTGTACTCCTCGTCCTTTTTATCACTTGTCCAATATATATGAATTATTACTTGACAATATCCCTTTTAATATGTTAGAATAAATTATTACTATATTTTATATTGGGGGAAATTTTTAATGAGCTTAATAAAATTTAAGAAAAAGGATTACGGGAAAAGACTTTTGTCGGCATTTTTAGCTTTTACAATGCTGATTGCTGTCATTCCGACGGCAACAATGACGGCGAGCGCGAGCGACTTCGCCAACCTGACGGCTGCGGACTTGGTCGCGCAAATGGGTACGGGCTGGAACTTGGGCAATACCTTTGACGCGCACCAAAGCAACAGTTCTACGGGCCTTCCCGCTAACAACCCTACGGTAGAGCGAATCGAGGTTATGTGGTTAGGCAACGATTTGGCGAGGCTTACCACCAAAACGCTTATACAAAAAGTAAAATCAGAGGGGTTTGATACAATAAGAATACCCGTAACATGGTATAAGGTCGCCGATAAAGACAACAACTGGAAAATTCGCGAGGACTGGATGACGCGCATTAAAGAGGTTGTAGATTGGGCAATTGATGAAGATATGTTTGTTATTATCAACTCTCACCACGACGACAAATATCTTTACTTAAACGTCGGCGACGCGAGCGAAGACACACACGAGGGGAATATATTTTTAACGAGCATTTGGGCGCAGATTGCCGATACGTTCAAGGATTATGACGAAAAGCTCGTTTTTGAGGGGCTTAATGAACCGCGAACGCTCAATTCCTCGGCACAGTGGAACGGCGGAACCGCCAATGAACGCGAAAATCTCAACCGCATGGGACAGGCGTTTGTCGATACCGTAAGAGCGTCGGGCGGCAATAATGAACATCGAATCCTCATGCTCCCCACCTATGCGGCGAGCGGACTTATCGTAGCGTTAAACGGATTTGAGGTTCCCGACGATTCGACATTTAACCCCGGCGTGAACAAAATAATACTGTCGGTTCACACCTATTCCCCGTTTAATTGGGCGCACGACGGTAGCGGAAAATACGGCGGTAAACCGGCTATAGTGGTAGACCTCAATCGTATAAAATCCCGCGCCAACGCTTTGGGCGTTCCCGTAATAATGGGTGAGTGGGGGTCAATAGCTGCGGCTTCACCCGAAAGCGACAGGGGGGTTCACGCAGACGATTACATTACGGCGTCGCGTGAAAAGGACATAGTTGCGGCTTGGTGGGACGACGGCGGCAGATTTGCAATAATCTCGCGCGAAGCCCCTCATGATGTACGCTTCCCGGTTGTTACCGAGGGGATTCGTCGCGGACTCGGCGGCTGTATTGTCAACTCCAACGCTTCAGATGTTGTTAAGAGCGATTGGTTCTTCGTCGGAATGGACGACAATAATGATTTTCTTGTAAAAGGTCTGTATTATGAGTACAGCGATGTTTACAACGATAATTACTCAATGGGCGTAACGGGATATGAGCTTGCGGTAACCCCCGCAAAAAACGTCGAAAATGGTGATATGATATTTGAGGTGTCATTCGGCGATTATAATGAGGTATTTACAATCCCGTATAATGCCGCCGCCGCAGATAAGGTAATCAGATGCGAATTTGGCGAAGACCTCATTACGACAGATGCGAAATTTACTGTAAAAGCTTCCGACGATTCGGCAAATTTCTTTGTAGTATCGCTAAGCTTCCTCGGCGGGCATATCAACGAAAAGCTTTCTAAAAACCCAATTTACTTCTATGAAAACGCGGTGGGCTCGCGCACCTTTGAAAACGATTTCAGCGGGAAGGTGTTTGATTGGGACGTTGAAGTATGGAATCAAGATGTCGGAACGGTCAGCATGACCGTCAATAAAAGGCTCGACCCATTCGTTTGCGAGTGGAAAGGAACCTCGAACAGCCTTTTCAGAATGGGCAAAAAAATGCCTACTAAATCAATAAAGGTGTCAAGCTTTAATAATATTTCGTTACGGTACAGGGCAAGTAAATTCCAAAGTGATAACACCTCTTATCTGTGCGTCTACGGCTGGACAGAGGAGCCGTTGATTGAATGGTATATCATTGATAACTGGCACGATAACTACCGCCCGGGAAGCGCGACTCCCGGCGGCACGCCGAGGGCGGGTCATACCTATCACGGAACCGTCGAGACAGACGGCGGCGTTTATGATATTTATACCTCCACAAGAACAAATCAACCGTCTATTCAAGGAACAAAAACCTTTACACAGGTTTGGAGCGTTCGCCAAAGTAAACGCACGGGCGGAACTATTAATGTCTCGGCACACTTTAACGCATGGAACAATAAAATAGACGCGTTTGATTCAAACGGGTATCTGTATGAGGTATCCATGACGGTTGAAGGACACGGCGGAAACAACGTAAGCTCGGGGAGCGCGATTCTTGACGGACTTTTTCTCAAATACGGCGACGAAACAATTTGTACTCACCCTAACGGAAGCTCCGATACCTGCGATTGGTGCAACCCCGGTTGCGGTGACTGCGGAAAGCTCCCCTGTGAATGTAAAACGGTCAGATTAAATGTAGGCTCGAACACCTTCACGACCCGCCACATTCAAGGGAACGACGCGGGACAAAACTCAATCAACCCCGCTTTAATGAGAAAAATAAGATTCACGTTCGATTTGCCGAATTTTGCTTGCGGCACCGACCTAAATCCCAACGGAGACCCCTGCGGCAACTGCCTTTCTGTAGTCGCTTACGGAAACGGTATTGCTTGGAGCGCGGGACAGGGGCAGAGAGACCTATGTTATAAAAAGCAAAAAAGTATCACGATTGACCTTAACGAATTGGGCTGGAAGGACGGCGTTGAGGAAGACAGACCGGGCGGGTATTGGTTAATGGTCGGCTCGGCTTGTTGGATAGCGGGATACAACGGCGGAACCGTTTTAGTTGAAGTTATCGGTGAAGACGATGTTGTACTGAGCTTAGGGCAACAGGCGGTTACACCCCCGACTACAACGCCGCCTTCCGATACCGCAACCGCTCCCCCGCCTCTCAAGGAATGTGAAAAGCGCGGCGGCAAACCCTGTTACAAATACGCTTGTGACATCTGCAACAGGGATGGGTGGTATCGCTTGGGCGATATAAACAACGACGGCGAAATAGACATCTTCGACGGTATGGATATTTTAGTGTGTTTGGCATTCGACGATTTTATAGTGAACGCAGAAGAAAATAAAAAAGCAATAAAAGCGTCTATAATAAGCGAAGAGGGATTTGAAGCCGGACGGACGACAATATTCTGTTTTATTGAAATACTTTTGTACATTGTGAGAATGGATGATATAGTAATCACCGGCGATAATATCGCGCCTATTCCCAAAAACTGACAAAATTTAATAAAATAATAAATAGGCTGCTCCGCATTATGGGGAATAGCCTATTTATTATTTATAAAATATTTTTTATTTTTACTTGACAAATAGAAAAATACACTATATAATAAGAGATACGTTTTGGGAAATACAATATATAGGGATATGGAGAATGGATATGCTGGTTCAATCACAGAAAATTACACAAATTCAAAAAAGGGACGGGCGTCGGGTTTCTTTTAATATTGAAAAAATTGCCGACGCAATTTTTAAAGCCGCCGAATCGGTAGGCGGACAGGATTATTCTATATCTATGGAGCTCGCGCGCGAGGTTTGTGACAGACTGGACAAGCATTATAACGAAAGAAACACCGCGCCTACCGTTGAAGAGGTACAGGACGTTGTGGAAAACGTCCTTATTGACACGGGACACGCTAAAACTTCAAAAGCGTATATTCGCTATAGGGATTCGCGTACACGCGTTCGCGAAATGAACACAAGGTTGATGAAAACATATGAGGATTTAACATTTAAATCGTCGAGCGAGTGTGATATAAAACGAGAAAACGCTAATATTGACGGCGATACCGCTATGGGGACAATGTTGAAATACGGCTCCGAGGGCGCGAAACAGTTTTACGAAATGTACGTATTGAGCAGGGAACATTCTCGCGCTCACGTAAACGGCGATATTCATATTCACGATTTAGACTTTTTCGCGCTTACAACAACCTGTTGTCAGATTGATATTATAAAGCTTTTCGAGAACGGTTTTTCCACCGGACACGGTTATCTCAGAGAGCCTAATAATATTGCGAGCTATTCGGCGTTGGCTTGTATAGCTATTCAATCTAACCAAAACGACCAACACGGCGGACAGTCTATACCTAATTTTGATTACGCAATGGCGGAGGGGGTTAAAAAAAGTTACCGTCAGTTATATGAAAAGAATATTATACGCTCTGTAGGTTTATATGCCGATATCTATGAGCTTGACGATGTTACGCAAAGGGTTAAGGATTATATGGAAAAGATTCTTTGCGATAAGGGGATTTATCCTATTTTAGCGAACGATAACGGGTATTCCGAAGCCGAGAGACCATATTTACTTGAGCTTTTTGAGGGGGACGAGGCATTTGCGGACAGGACGCAAAGATTTGCATCTAAGCTTACCGCGAAGGAAACCGACCGCGCAACATTTCAGGCTATGGAGGCTCTTGTTCATAATCTTAATACAATGAATTCGAGGGCAGGGGCGCAAACGCCGTTTTCTTCAATCAACTATGGTACCGATACCTCACCCGAAGGAAGAATGGTTATTAAGAATATTCTTCTCGCAAATGAGCGCGGCTTGGGCAATTCGGAAACGCCGATTTTCCCGATTCATATATTTAAAATTAAAGAAGGGATTAATTTTAACCCCGAGGATATAAGCTATGATTTGTTCAAATTAGCCTGTCGCGTGTCGGCAAAGCGTCTTTATCCGAACTTTTCTTTTTTGGACGCGCCGTTTAATTTACAATATTATAAAGAAGGCGATTATAATTCCGAGGTTGCGTACATGGGCTGTCGCACCCGCGTTATAGGCAATGTGTACGACCCGTCGCGAAGCATAGTGAGCGGCAGAGGGAATCTCAGCTTTACATCTATAAACCTTCCGCGACTCGCAATTAAAGCGGGCGGAGATGTGATTCGTTTCTTTGAAATGTTTGAGGACTTGATGAACCTTGTTATTGAACAGCTTGGTCATCGCTTTAAGATTCAATGTCAAAAAAAGGTTAAGAATTTCCCGTTTTTAATGGGGCAGGGGGTTTGGCTCGATTCCGAGAAGCTGAATCCGGACGACGACATCGGAGAAATCCTCAAGCACGGTACAATGTCTATGGGATATATCGGACTCGCGGAATGTCTTAACTGTCTCATTGGCTCTCATCACGGCGAAACAAAGGAGGCGCAGGAATTGGGGCTTCGCATTATTAAAAGGATGCGCGACCGGTTGGATAACGAAAGCGCGAAAACGGGACTTAATTATACTTTATTGGCGACACCGGCAGAGGGGTTATCGGGGCGGTTCTTGAAAATAGACAAAAAAAGATACGGGGAAATAAAGAACGTCACCGACCATGAATACTATACAAATTCGTACCACGTTCCCGTTTATCACGAAATCACCGCTCATGAAAAAATAAGGATTGAGGCACCTTATCACGCATTGTCTAACGCGGGACATATAAGCTATGTCGAGATGGACGGCGACCCTTGTAACAATCTTGAAGCTTTTGAGAAGGTGGTTCGTTATATGAAGGAGGCGGGAATCGGGTACGGTGCAATCAATCACCCGGTTGACCATGACTCGATTTGCGGCTATACGGGCGTTATAGACGATGTATGCCCTAAATGCGGGAGGAGTGAGGAGAACGGGGTTAAATTTGAACGAATCCGCCGAATTACCGGGTATCTCGTAGGCACGGTTGACAGATTTAATAATGCAAAACGCTCCGAGGAAAGAGAACGAACAAAGCACGATATGCGATTATAAAAATAAAGCCTGTATTCGTTAAAATACAGGCTTTATTTTTTATACTACAGAGTCAATAACAGAAATAATCTCACCCGCGGCGTTCGTCATATAAAGCGTTTGTGTTAAGTTCATTTTTAAGCCGAGCTTTGTTCTTTTAACGATAATGCCGACATCATCATCTCCCACAACAATTTGAATCGTGCTTCCCGGGCGAATAATTATCGCGGGGACGCTTTGTTTCAATAAATCGCCGTTTTCGTTTGAAATAAACAATCCCTTTGCCGAAATAAAGCCGGTGGTGGGGTTGTGTATTTCGACGCATATCGTTTGGTTAATGACTTTTACATCAAATAAGAGATTTTCATGACTTCCCGCTTTTATATAACAGACCTTACAACTTGTATCGCCGCATTTTCCGTTGGGTGGGAAACACTCGTCACAGCCGCACTCGTTACATACACATATAGAAGGCGCAGTCGTGGTTGTTACAGGCGCAGTTGTTGTCACAGGCGCAGTTGTTGTCACAGGCGCAGTCGTCGTTGTTACAGGCGCAGTTGTTGTTACAGGCGCAGTCGTCGTTGTTACAGGCGCAGTTGTCGTTGTCACAGGCGCAATTGTTGTTGTCACAGGCGCAGTTGTGGTTGTGGTTGGTTCCGGCGTGGTCGTTGTTACAGGCGTGGTTGTGGTCGGCTCCGGTGTGGTTGTGGTTGGTTCCGGTGTGGTTGTAGTCGGCTCCGGTGTGGTTGTAGTCGGCTCCGGCGTGGTCGTTGTTACAGGCGTGGTTGTAGTCGGCTCCGGCATGGTCGTTGTTACAGGCGTGGTTGTAGTCGGCTCCGGTGTGGTTGTAGTCGGCTCCGGTGTAGTCGTGGTTGGCTCGGGCGTAGTTGTAGTTGGCTCGGGCGTGGTTGTGGTTACAGAATGTACTCCGTTAAACTCACATTTTGCGACGGTCGGGCAACTCGTTGCGACGCATTTGCCGCAGGTTGAACATTCACAATCGGACGTAACGCCGATTCCGCGCAATTTATAACAAACGCCGCATTTTTCATAAGCGACGTTATTAACCGAACAGGTTATTCGGGTATAGTTATGCTTATGGGTGGTAAAAACTCGTTTATTCAGCGCAAAGTATTTGTTGTAAACATCGGTATAGGCATCATGTATTTGGTCGTTCGTCGCGCTCGAATTATTTAAAACAATCCGTGCATTGTTGACGGCGGTTATAAATTCGGTATACCCGGTGTTGTTGTTTAAACTATTGTTGTCAACGACGCTCGCGCCGTTCAACATGATTTCCAAATCCTTACGGGTTGCTTTTTTTTGAAGGGTTATGGAGTCGATAAGCGCAAAGGTTCTTTGCATTGTCTTGCGGTAGGTGTTTACAACGACGGCGTCCCCCTCGATTGTCATTACCGTAAATTCCGGCATATCGCTTTGTTCGTCGGCATAAGCGACCCAACTTTGCATTTGTAATTCATAAAACTTACTCCCCGGGGTTGCGAGCGCAAGGTATTGCGTCCCGTTGGGGTTCACAATCGCGCCGGGTCTTTTTTCGGACAAATCTTGGTCAAAAATGACCGGCATTTGGTCTTGTTGCTTTGTCGTGCCATTATATAAATATGAGCGCGCATATAAGTGGTCGTGTCCGTTGTACACAATGTCTATGTTAAAAGATGACATAAGCGGCGCCCATGTCCCCTGCATAGCCGCCGAGTCACCGTAGGGCGTACCCGAGTGTCTGCTCCCGCCGTAGATATCGTGGTGGAAAACGGCGACCCTCCATTTTGCAGAGGGGTGCGCGGCAATTGCGGCTTCTAAGGTCGGTTTATGTTGATTAACGTCTTTTATATTAGAATCCAACATGATATATAAAACATCGCCGTAAACAAAATAATAATCATGTCCGTTTTTTCCGTCCCCCGCAACGTCGCGTTTATTATCGGGCCAATTGTACATCAAAGGCAGATATTTTGTTTTGTCGCTATAGCTCGCCGATGTATCGTGGTCGTGGTTACCGTAGACGGAGGCAACGGGGACGCTTCTGAGCTGTGGCGGTTTTACATACCCCTCCACCTGTAAAATATCGTTGGCATAATCCGTATGGTCGCCGGCGGAAAGGATTAACGCCGCGTCCTTAGCCTGATTCGCGGTTGCCCAAGCGAGAGTCTCCTTCCAGTTTCGGTCACTTCCGCTAACCTGTGGGTCGGCGACAATCATAACGCTGTGCTTTCCGTCGGGATTTTGGGTTTTAAACCTGTATATATCGCTCCATTCCTCTGTGCCGTCTTTGTTATAGCCTACGCGGTAAGCATATTCGGTATCAGGCTCAAGCGCGGTAGCAATCACCTTATTTGAATCAAAAAGGGTCGAACCGTTTTGGTTGTTGGTTTTAATTTGTCTTGCGGCGGCGGGCATCTCCCCGTTTTCCAAGTCCTGTGCCTTTACAATTTCGAGCAACGAGCCGTTCGAATTTGTAGCGAATTTGCCCTTAGGTGTAAACCAAGAGAAGCCTATCTCGGAAGCATTTTTACCGGGTGAAAGGTTAATATGGGTGAAAATCGGTTGGCTCTCATCGGGTGGGGTCGCGGTTTTAGAATTGCTTACAAGGCGTATGTCGCCAAATTCGAGCCGCCCGCTCGTACTCGAAGACGTCCCGAACCAACGAATGTACACCTCGGCTTTTTTATATGCCGCCTGCGGCAAATGCTCTCTTCGCGATATAAGCTTTCCGACGTCTTTATCGCCGTTATGCCCCCTCGTATAAACCTCATCATCAAAGGTTTTCCAATCCTGTTTATCATAGCTGTATTGAAGTCTTAATGTCCCCGGCGTAGATGTGCTTGAGGCAAAAAGGTTATATGACAGTATTAAGTCGTCGTATCCGCTTGTGTCAAATTTAATGTAGATGTAGTTTTCGGGCGTTGACCAACCGCCGACCCTTAATCGCCCCCCGATAACGTCCATGTGCTTTAACGCTTGAGTGTTATCGAACGCGCCGGAGGTTCCCGTTCCGTTAGGATATTGTGAATCATGATTTCTGTAAATATAAGAGTTGCGTAATGCGTCATTAATACCGTATGTCGCCTTTGCTTGAAGCTTGCCCGGGTTGGTGGGGGCTTTTGCATCGCCGGCGGCGGGCGGTAAATCGGTTGCCCAGTTTGCGGCGGTGAAGTCCCACCGCGCCAGTACAATGTCTAAGCATGAACTCCTGCATTGACAGTAGAGTAAATTGCATCCCGTTTCGACGCATATGATACCCTCGTTTTCACAAGGGTATTTGTCACAGTAATCACAAAGACATTCACTCCTGCAATCCGGTTCTCCGCAAAAGTAACAGGTGCATACGCAGGGATACTCGCCGCATTGTGTGCAAAGACATTCTCCGTCACAGCCTTGTTCCCCGCAAAAATCACAAACGCATACGCATGGGTCTTCATTACATAAGGGACACTCGGAAATAAATTCGTATATTTGAAAATTGCTGAATGTTACGGTTGCGTTTAATTTTAAACACATACCTATTACCGCCGTACCGTGCGAACCGTCGGCGACAGCTCCGTTAGGCCATGTAATTTCACGCTCATAGGTTGTTCCGGAAACGGGAACGGCGGGCGACGGGTCTCGAAATGCATTTCCGGCCTGTCCCGTTGTACTGAACGTAAACTCGCCCGTTGCGGTGAATTTTAATAAGTATTTTTTGTCGTTTTGGGGAGTGAACCCTGCGTCCGCACTCCACCCGTTACCACCGGTAACAATACGAAGGGGCATTTGGTCGGATTGTATATTATTATACCTTATAGAGCTTCCCTCGATAAACAACGCTTGACCGGTAGCTGTCGAGGTGCCGACTAACATACCGAGAAATTTCCCGTCAGCTCCTTGAATGTAGTTTCTCGCGGTGGGTGTAGTATTTGTCGCGCCGGTAAAATCGGGTTCCCATACGAGTTTTAGCTCGACACCCGTTGCGGAAGCAGATGAGCTTCCTAATGACGGAAGTGTAGCCGACGGTACGAATACACTGAGCATTATAGAAAAAATCGTAAACAAAGCCATTCTTCTCTTCATATCGCGCCCTCACCTTCGTTAGTAAGCATTTTAAGTGTAATCAAACTTATCATAACATGAATCATTGTAAAAAGCAAGGGTTTTTACAAATGTTTGTAAAAAAATCTTTATATTTGTAAAAAATCTGTGAATCCGCATAAACAGCGAATCCACAGATTTTGTAGCAAGTCGAGGTGACAGGATTTGAACCTGCGGCCTCTGCGTCCCGAACGCAGCACTCTACCAAGCTGAGCCACACCTCGTATTTTTGTAATGCAAAAAGACACTAAAAATGCTCTAAAGGCTTCCGTATCGGGAAAGATATTCTTTCATTGCGGAAAGATACTCCTTGCCTTCGATAACCCCCTCTTCAATAGTCTCGATAATGTCATTTATGTCTACAATAGAAACAACCCTTACACCGTAATCCTTATATATTTGTTCAGCCGCGGATAAATCGGAGTTTAACCCTTTTTCCATACGGTTAACGGTTATAATCATTGTCTTAACCTCAACCTTTGCCGCCGCGTACAGCTTAGGAAGACTTTCACCGAGAGCTTTTCCGGAGGTTACAACATCGTCTATAACAACAACCCTGTCTCCGGCAACGGGTTGTTTCCCGACAAAAACGCCGCCCTCGCCGTGTTCCTTTGACTCCTTACGGTCGAAACAATATGCGACATTCTTTCCGTATTTCGCACTCAATGCCGCCGCCGCGCTCACACAAAGCGGAATACCTTTATATGCGGGCCCGAATAAGACATCAAACGGCAAAGCGGAGTCGGAATTTCTGAAGTTTTCTATTATACAATCGGCGTAAAACTGCCCCAAATTACAAATCGCAAACCCGGTATTGTAATTGCCCGAATTGAGGAAATAGGGCGATTTGCGCCCACTCTTTAACGTAAAGTCGCCAAATGTTAAAACTCCGCACTCGACCATAAAACGTATAAATCTTTTTTTGTATTCTATCATAAAAATCTCCAAAAATCTACTAAGACATTGTAGCAGATATTTTTTATATTGTCAAGCATTTTTAAAAGACTTTTTGAACTTTTTTATTATAGGGCATTATTTTTGATAAATTCATCGTTTGCCATAACCAACCGCAGACTATCGCCGATATTCAAATCAAAATTAATCTGTATACGTTTTAGAAGTGCGTCACTGTTATTGCCCTCGATTTTAACCCAAACCGCGCCACCCGCTCTTATTATCACCGACGGTATTTGCCACTTGAAAGGGTCTTCGTCACTATCCGAAAGAAACAAGCCTTTGCATGAAAACGCATTGCCTGTAGGGTTGCAGAGTTCGATACAGCCGTCTGTGATGTTGACTTCGCCGATGTAGAGGCTGTTAACGGCGCACTCACATGGTATTTTTTCGCAAACCGTGCATATACCCTTGATTAAATCGGAATAATCGGCGAAGTTTTCCGCGTTTTTGTAGGATTCTGTCGCACTCATCGGTACATAGATTGCTGTTAATTTTGGCGTATTCCAAAAAGCATAATCCCCCAATTCCGGCGGCGATGTTTGTTCAAAAATAACGGTTTCGAGGCTTGTGCAGTCACTAAACGCCATCATTTCCATTGTTTCAAGTCCGTTTTTGATATATACCTCTTTAAGCTCGGAGCAACGCGCAAAAGCCCCCAATTCAATTGTTTTTACGTCGGCGGGAATGATAACGCTGTATAATGAGCTTAGTGAAAAAGCCCACCTTTCAATCATTGTAACGCCGTCGGGGATAATAAATATATTGTCGCTTTTGCCTGTTGCGTATTGACATAACACGGTTTTGTCTTTATTATACAAATCGCCGTTATAACTTGAATAATGCGAATTATTTTCGCCGACACTAATTGACGTTAAAGAGGTACACCCATAAAACGTCGCTTCCTCTATTGTCTTTACACCGTTTCCAATTGTAATTTCTTTAAGCTCGGGGCAACTCATAAAAGCACCAAATTTAATTATTTCTACGCCGTCGGGAATGATAACATTAACTAATGATGTTTCTGAAAAAGCCCAGTCGCCAATAACTATAACGCTATCGGATATTTCAATCTCGGTTAAAGAATTACAACCGTGAAACGCCTGTTCCCCTATTATTAGGACGCCGTTTCCGATAATTACACTTTCAAGTTTAATGCAAAATTGAAAGGCTTTTAATCCAATTGTCAAAACGCTGTCGGGAATTTCAATCTCGGTTAAAGAAACGCAATTGCTAAAAGCCGATTCTCCTATATCTTCAACTCCGCTTCCGATATCCACATTTTCAAGCTCGGAACAATCGTAAAAAGCATAATCTCCGATTGTTATAACGCTTTCGGGAACGGTAAATGAATCCTCGCTTCTTCCCGTCAAGCATTGCAATAACAAGGTTTTGTCTTTATTATATAAATCACCGTTATAGCTCGAATAATACAAGTTTTCTTCACTGACATTAATTGATGTTAGTGACAGACAAGATATAAATGCCAAAGCTTCGATTTTTTGGACGCCGCTCCCGACGTTTACATATTCAAGCTTATCGCAATAAGCAAAAGCGGCGCGTCCGATATCTGTAATTTTATCGGGTATTTCGAGCGACGTTAATGTTCGGCAAAAGTAGAAAGCATGATTGCCAATAGCTTTGACGCTCTCGGGAAAGGTAAACGAGCTGTCATTTTTTCCCACCGAATAATAACATATCACGCTCTTGTCCTTATTATATAAATCACCGTTATGGCTCGAATAATACAAGTTTTCTGCGTCAACATCAATTGCTTTTAAACTACCGCTACGGGTAAACGCCATAGTATGGATTTCTTTGACGCCGCTTCCGATAGTTATATTTTCAAGTTTTTCGCAAGCAGCAAAAGCATACTCTTCAATACTCGTAACACTGTCGGGAATCACGACCGAAACCAAAGAATTGCATGATAAAAACGCATCGCCGCCTATACTCGTAACAGTGTCCTCAATTATTACCGTCAGCACATCGTCAAAATCAACCTCATTGTCTCGCCAAGCAGTTGTGCCTTCGTTTGCAGAAAGTGTAAGCGTTCCGGTTTCCGATTCAAAACTCCAACCGTCACCCTCGAACACTTCAGCCGATACCCGTACAATCGTTAGCACGCTAATCACCATGGCAATCACCGGAATCATTGAAACAACCTTTTTCACATAAACCTCCAAATTAACTTTCTTTAAGCATTATACTATAACTATTTCGGTTTGTCAATAAAAAACCGCCGACTTTTGTATATACATGATAAAGGGCAAAATGTTGCGGCGGCAACGGTATTCGGCACCGGAGCGATTAAATTCATTATATTATTGACTTAGTTTTATTGACAAATATTAAAAAGGAAGGTATAATTATGAGCAGAGAATTAAATTACAGTGGGAACATAGTGGGAAGTACATCTTATTTCAAGAAAATTAACGAGGAGGCTAAATTAAACGATATTGTCAGCAATGTGTCGTTTAATACCTACCATGAGTTAATTAAAAATCTTGCCTTGAACAGTACAAGAGTGATTGAATCGGTCTATGCGACAATATCCGTACACCCTCGTTTATTACCGTTTATAAAAAGCGATAATTTAAGGCAAATGTTTGGATTCGTCGAAAATCTCGAAGAGCTTGCAAAATTCGGGGGTAAAAGCGTGTCAAAAGCAAGTGAGTGCAAATCGCTTTTAAGGTTAAGCGATTCTAAAACAAGGTCAAAATCAGGAGCGAGTATTTCAGCGATTGAAGATGGGGTCAAGTATTTAAGGAATAATCAAACTTATGAATTACAAAAGTTGATTCAAAGATATGGTAAAGAGTTCGCAGATGATATAATGTTGGTTTATGAATTTCAGAAGTTGTGTTCATAGACGAATCGTTTAAATTTCGAGCGAATTTTTCGTCAAACAAGGCGAAAATTTTGCGAATATCCGTTGATATTTAAAAAATTTTTAACGCAGTATGGCGGAAAATTCGCCGAAAGATGAGCGGTGATGTCTATGAATACAGCTTCTCAAAATAACCCGAAGAAATTTTTTAATATGACTTTAGGAAGTAGGGACTATATTGAATACAGCGAGCGAGGGCTTTTTCTTCGTCCGAGTCGGTTTTCGAGTTACAATAATACTAATTCATATGTAGATATTATACGAAAAGATTTTGAAAGCGTTGTTAAACGAATTGAGGACTGTTTAACTCATGGTATACGTGATAAAGATTATATGCAAGACCATAATGCCGATAATATAATTGAAGCGATTAAAAACTTTGATAGAATCGGAATTAATTGCAATCGTTTGGTGTCTTTAATTGATAAACTGACTTGGTTTGTAGGCGGTGACCCGGATAGGATAAAAGCATTTCAAAACGCATTGAACCATTTAGGGTGCGGTCATTTAGAAACAGACGGTGTATTCGGACCCGAAACATATGAAGCGGCTGAAAAGTTTAAATTTGAGTTTAAAACCGGGCAGCATATTGAAAATGGAGATTGGGAAGCTGACGGATTTTACGCAGAAAGTAAAATATTTGATTTTTCGAGAGGTTTAGATTTACTGAAAACTGAAACAGGATTAGTTAAATTCGGTCCAAAGAAAAAAACAAGCGAAGCTGAACTGGGAGTTTGGACAGCAAACGCAAGAGCTGGTGCTTCAGTTGATTATGTTGGTGCAAGCATAGGTGCAAGAGTCGCATCTTTAGAGGGTGTAGTAAAATTTCCCACATCTTATGGGACGATTGTTTTTGGCGTAAGTGTAGATTTTTTAGGATTGGGGTTTAATAGCGAATTTGATAGAAAAAAAGGGAGATTAAAAAAAGGTTGCACTAAATGGTTTGGCGGAAGTGTTATAATAGGTTTTGAACCCAATTAACATATTTAAGGGAGTGAGTAATTCTTGAACAACAATAAAAAATCTTGGTACATTTGGTTATCGTTCATTGCATTAGCTTTCATTTTAAGTGATACAAGAGCGCAGTTCTTTAATTTAAAGAAGTGGAAGGAAGACTTCGGTAAGACATTCGATATGCAAATGGTTTATAACCGTCAAATTTTATTTTTAGTTCTGATAAATATGCTACCGGCTACTATATTTCCGCTTGTGAACGAATATATAGCGATATGGTTAAACATTATAGGTTTAGATGAATGGTTAAACTTGTTTTGCGTTTATTTTTTAGGGGTCAACGCCTCGTGGCAACACGTCAAATGGAGAAGAAAGCAGGGGTTAGATTAACTTTACATGGAGAAAGAAATGAACTTCACACCAAAATCAATAAGCAATATAAAAAAGTTATCCGTTATTAAAAAACGACATTCTTTTTGGGAAGGATATAATAAATATGTTTTTACCGATGCGTTTACATTTGAATTAAAAGTGAAATGTCATCATAAAAAACACGCAAGAGAACAAATAAACCAATGTATTAAAAGCTTTATTATAAAAGCAAGTAAAGAGTTATTTCCCGATTGTCTTTGGTATATTTCAACCGCAAACCACCATGATATGCTTGAATTTCACAAACAACAAGAAAATGACGAAATGGCAAAATCGCTTGCTGTTAATAATCCTTTTATTTCCTATATTAAGGTGACAGATTATTCATATATGTTAATTTTAATTGATGAAGTGAGCGAGCAATTATTTTCTGTGCTTAAAAATGTGCAATTCCCAAACGGCGATAAATTAAATATTGACATAGACGATTTAAGACTAATTTGCTACTATCCGAAAAAAACACCTAATTTTGACGTAGAGGCGGCAAATAACTTTAACTCAAAACAAATGGGAATTGAAATTTTTGGCAATTTTTACTCAATTACGTTTTCCCCAAATATGTATTATGACATTAAATGCGGTTTAATTGATATATTTAATGAATTGGGTATAGAGCTTGAGTTTAAGGATTACACAGAGAAAGAAGAAAAAAGGTTTAGAAAATTATATTCTAAGACAGCTCGCATTATAAAACGCTTAATAGTTATTTTTATATTATCAACCGTTTTTTCAATACCTTGGGGTTTTACAAGTGCGTTAATCGCTATAAAATTTGGTGTTTTATACGCATTAGCGGGATTTATTATCGGCGTAATTGCTTCGGTTGTGTTTTTAGTTTTTCTTTTAGGATATGATATATTTAAAATTGATGATATTGATATAACCGATTTAGAACAATGGGGTTTAGATTAACCGAAAGGGACATTATGAAAGAAATAGTAATCAAGCAAAGTACATTAAAGTTAATTGTCATATTTTTAATTGGGATTATATTTACCGCAGTATGTGTGTTTATATTCTCATCAGGTCGCGAAGAATATAAATTTCAAGGAGCATTAGGTACAATTTTTTGTGGTTTATATTCTGCGTTCCTTTTAAAAAATTTAATAAATCCTAAAAAAATACTCGTTATTAATGAAAAAGGTTTTAATGGTGACCTCCGAAAACCTCTTGAAAAACCAGTTTAAAAATGGTATAATTATCATATCGCCAAAATCAATTTTCGGAGGGTATTATGAAACAATTATTTTTAGATGGTATGCAAATTCAATTA
>Ga0082212_10001151_pt1 | contig 29269 bp, 19 predicted proteins | sample TergutNt197P3_FD_71548 | JGI IMG/M metagenome (GOLD analysis project Ga0082212, IMG submission 71548) | Neocapritermes taracua P3 segment gut microbial communities from Petit-Saut dam, French Guiana - Nt197 P3 | ecosystem: Host-associated > Arthropoda: Insects > Digestive system > Gut ...
GCAGAAAAAAGATGCCTTAAAGGAATACCGGAACGGCAATTATGAGGAAGCCATTAAAATTTGCAAAACGGAAATTGCCGCCGATCCAGGTAACCTTGAATCTCATGTGGTGCTTTGCTGGAGCCTTGTACATTTGGGCCGCTATGAAGAAGGCCGGAATTATGCCCTGGCAGGAAGGAATATCAGCCGCTACGATCCCCGCATTATCGAAATTTTGGGGGAAGTGTATTTTTTTCAGGGAAGAAACCATGAAGCGCTTCAGTACTTTCAGGAATATATAAACCTCGCCACCCAGGGCAGCCGGATTAATGATGTATACTATTACATTGGCGAAATATTCATCAGGCAGGGACATTTCCGCAGGGCCGATATAGCCCTTTCTACCGCAGTGTACTATATGCCCCAAAATGCCTATTGGTGGGCGCGGCTGGCCTATGCCCGGGAAAATGCAGGTGAATACCGGCCGGCAATTGCCGCCTATGAACAAGCCCTGGCGCTGAATGAATATCTTAGTGACGCCCGGAAAGGACTGGACAGGGTTAAAACTTATTTGGCAGACAGGTAGGTTTTTTGATTGTATGCGAAGGATACATACCCAAGAACTCGCTTGCATGAGCGAATCCTGGGAATGTTCAGGTTAATTCGTTGCGTATGAAAGTTTCTTTTTATACCCTGGGCTGTAAATTAAACCAAAACGAAACAGAAGCTCTTTCAGACGCATTCGTTAAAGAAGGTTTTACTGTTTTACCCTGGGGGTTTCCGGAAAACGGTCCCCTGCCGCTGTTGTGTATTATCAATACCTGTACCGTTACTTCCAAAGCTGAACAAAAAGCCCGGCGTATCATACGGTGCTGCCTCCATTACGGCTGTACAGTTCTGGTTACCGGCTGCTATGCTCAGCTTGAACGTGAATCCCTGGAAAAACTTGGGGAGGAAAAAAATTCGGCAGGGGAGCTTTTTGTTTTTCCCGGACAGGGTAAAGAAAAACTCCTTAATTTACCTCGTTACCTAGTTGATACACTGAAAATTTCCAGAAAAGAAAGTCTTTCGGTTATCAAAGCTCAACTGGCGGCCGCAATCAAAAATTTTAATTCAGAATTTTATCACACGGGGACACAGAGGCACAGAGTTATCGGTATTCGAAAAACACGCTCAACTCTCCGTGTCTCCGTGTCTCCGTGTGAAGATAAAAGAGAGATTGTCAGTTTGGATTGTGAAAAAAACCCATTCAGCTTTAACCCGCTGCATTTTTCGTTTCATTCCCGCTCTTTTTTAAAAATACAGGACGGCTGTGATTATTCCTGTGCATATTGCAGAGTCCCTCTGGCGCGGGGAAAAAGCATAAGTCTGGAATCAAAGGAAGTGCTGGCCCGTCTTAAGGCGCTGGAAGATTCCGGGATGGCAGAAGCGGTATTAACCGGGGTTAATATTTGCCAATATGCTGATCCGGAGAATTCTTCCCGCAGGCTTCCTGAATTGCTCCGCTTTTTACTGGATAATACCAGAAGCATCGCAATAAGACTTTCTTCAATAGAGCCCGATACACATAGTATTACAAACTGTAATACCGAAAATAGCGGGGGTTTTTTTATAGCGCTTTCCCATCCGCGGATTCGCAATCACTTTCATCTTTCTGTGCAGTCGGGAAGCGATTCGGTGTTGGCCGTCATGGGACGGAATTACAAGGCGCAGGATATTATATGGATGGTAAAAAAACTAAGGGAAATACGGGATGATCCTTTTATTGCATGCGATATCATTACCGGGTTTCCGGGAGAAACCGAAGACGATTTTGAAAAAACCGCCGGTTTGTGCAGGATTGTAGATTTTGCCTGGATCCATGCTTTTCCCTATTCTAAACGGCCTGGAACCACAGCGGCAAGTATAAAAAAAGGGATTGTAAGTGAAAGAGTTGCCGGAAAAAGGCTTAATCTTCTTATGGACTATGCAAAAAACGGAAAAACCGAATATATTCGCCGTTGGCAGGGTAAAATAGTCGATGCAGTGGCAATAAACTCTGCCGGTCAGATGCCAATGGGTAAAGATTCCCCTTCGGAATCACCTGGTGAACCTGTTCAAACCGGTATAACGAACGATTTTTTCCCGTTTTTTCCCGCCCTGACCGATAATTATATAAAGATACGCTGTAAAAGCCGTGAACGTATCGCTTTGGACGGTTCTTACAGAAGAATAGCACCTGGAAATGCCTGCAGGTGCAGAATAGTAAGAGCTGCTTCGCCGGCCGAAAGCGGTTTTGATGCATGGGCCGAGCTTGTAGAATAAATAGTGTTACGGGGTATGAACGGGATGAAAAAGTATTTTCCCTTTTTGCTGATATTTGTATTTTTTATTGTTTTTCCCCTTGCAGCGGAAAAACTCCCGCCTTTTGTGATGCCCTCCGCACGGGCTGCCGGTTTTGGCGGTATTCATGCTGCTCAGGGTGATGATTTTTCGGCCATTTTTTCCAATCCCGCTTCTTTTGCCGGAATAGAGAAACAGTTTAGCGCAGCAGAAATCACTATTAGCCTGTATGGTCCGGTTTTTGAATTACTGGATACAGCAGTTAATAAATCAGGCGATGTTTCGTCAGTGGTAAATACAGAAAGTTTTGCCGCAGGTTTTGATATCGGCGGCCCTATCGCTCTGGGGATGGTAAATAACGGCTTTGGCATTGGTTTTTTTAACCGTACTGCAGCGGACGTTGTGGCTATTCTTCTTCCTGCCATTCCTGGTTCAGAAGAACAATATATTTTGATTCCAAGAGCATGGGAAGAATTCCTGCTGATCAGCGGTTATTCGTTCCGTATATTGGATCGCGAAAGCCATAAGCTGGATATTGGAATTTTGGGAAAAGCCTTTTACAGGATCATGCTTGATATTGAAATGCCGGTAATTGATATAGCCGATTGGAATGAAAGAGACATAAATATTCAGCCCCCTCTTCAAACTCATTTTGGAATGGGAATTGATTTGGGAATCAGGTACTGCTATGACGATACTCTTACTTTATCGCTGGCCGGTTACGATGTCTATTCACCGGCTCTGGTAACAAAGTATAACAGATTCGAAGATTACGGTGATAATGGAACCCAATCTTATGCTACTGTACAGCCTCGCCTGGCGTTGGGCGTACTTTACCGTTTAAGAAATGATTTTCTGGAACGATATGTTTCTGACATTATTCTGATGGCCGACTACCGGGATTTTATCAGTCTTTTTGAAAATGGCCCACGGCATCCCCTGTTGAATTTTTCTTTGGGTATGGAGATAACAGCGCTTAAAATTCTAAAGCTCAGAGCAGGTATGGCAGAACTTCTGCCTTCCGGCGGTTTTGGAATTGATATGACGTTTATGACTATGGATGTTGCAGTACGGAGCAAACAGCTTGGAGATAAACCCGGTGAAAAAACAGTGTTTGCCATGGATGTAGGACTGCTGTTCAGATATTAGGATTAGCGGCTGCCTGAAAGCAGACGCTGATATGTTTTTATTCCAATAAAAAAATACCCCGATTAAGCGGCTGACTGAAAGCAGACGCTAGTTTGTTTTGATGATCAGTCAAAAAACATCGCACTTGAGCGGCTGATGGGAGTCGAACCCACGTCTCCAGCTTGGAAGGCTGGGGTAATAGCCGTTATACGACAGCCGCATGATTTAACTTTATCGGGAAATTAAAAAAATGTCAAGTAAGGGGATTTTAGCAGATTAGCTGGTGAAAATAAAGAAAATCGATAAAATATAATTCATTTGATTCCGTCAAGCAGCCATTCAACAAAAACATCCATTCGTTTGTTTAGGGCAGAGCCTATATCGACATGCTTTGTAATAAAATCAGATACTTCCGCTCCGGCAAGGCAGTATACAGCCAGACCTTCTTCAATTTGTTCAATATAAAGAAGTGCGGTAAAGGTTTTTTCTTTCATAACAGGAATGGGCCCGTATGTAACGCTTCTGAAATTATTAATTTTGTACAATATTCCCTGACTGCTTGATGCCAGGGAAATTTCATAAAAACAATTTCCGAATCGTACATCGGTAAGGCGTACATAGAATGTTTCCCGGTGCGGTACCGCAACGGCAGGCGGAGGGTCCGGAAGGAAGATTTTTAATTTTTCCGTACCTTCAATCCTTGTAGCGTCTGTAAAAAGCGGCATATTTTTTTTACCGGAATGTGAATTATACATTCTGCCTTTAAGATCCTGAATTCTTTCCAGAGCATTGTAGATGCTTAAAAGACTGATATTTCTGCGTGGTATGATACGCAGAGCTTCTACAAAAATTCCCGGATTCGGGCCCAATGAAAGTTTTGATATTTTTGTATTGTCTCCGGTTCTGGGAACAAGGGTAAGTTCTTCCGCCCGTTTTCCGTAGTAAAGGTAACCTTTTCCGGAAACAGCGGCGTTACGCTGTTCTGTGCTGACGCCGGGAAAAAGTCCGGAAAGGGGACGAATCTGGGAATAAAGGTATAATGGGCACATAAATAAAAACAGGGCAATTCCGAGTTTTACCGGTACTTTCATAATCAATATGCCTCGCATTAGTTTGCACCGCATTAATATGCGCCGCTTCCTTTAATTAATACGCCGAAGGTTTTGCAAATGATCCAGATATCCAGCCACACCGACCAGCTTTGCAGATAGTAGGTATCCAGAGAAACACGGTCCGAATAATTTGTATTGGAGCGTCCGGAAACCTGCCAAAGCCCTGTCAGACCGGGTTTAATCGAAAAGATCCTCTGGAAATCAGCGCCGTATTTTTTTATTTCATTATCTACTATGGGACGCGGGCCGACAAGACTCATTTCTCCCTTAAGCACATTTATAAACTGGGGAAATTCATCCATGGAAGTTTTCCTGATTAGTTTGCCAATTCCGGTAATTCGCGGATCATTCTTTAATTTTTGATTTTGGTTCCATTCCTCTTTTGCATTTTTGTCTTTTGCCAGAAGCTCTTTCAGAATTTCATCTGCATTGTTTACCATAGAGCGGAATTTATATGCCCTGAAGTATTTTCCGTTCTGTCCTATTCTTTTTTGTGTATATAGCGCCGGTCCCGGAGAACTTATTTTTATAATAAACGCAATCAGCAAAAGTACAGGAGAAACAATTATACCTCCGGCAAGCGTAATACTTACATCCATAAAACGTTTAATCCAGAGATTCCAGAACATATTAAGGCGGTGGCTTGTGGCAAAACCAAGAATACCGCCGAAATCCCTCACACTCATCCAGATATTGTTGATTGAATTAATATCCGGTACCTGTACATTGTAACGGAATGCGGATACGGAACCTGTAATGAGTTTTTTTAATTCACGGTGCGAAAGGGAAGGCATGGCAACAATAGCCATTTTTATGTTAAGCCGCCGTACAATTTCAGGACCTGCTCCCGTATCGTGAATAACCGGGATTCCGCGGTATTCATTGCCTTTTTCTTTATCATCGTCCAGAATTAATACCGGAATATAGCCGGAATTTTTGTTGACCGTAAGCCTGTCTGCAACGGCACACCCGGTAAACCCTGCTCCGTAGATCACTGCGGGGATACCCGCAAGGCCGCATACGGAAAGGAAGCTTCGCGTTAAGGAACGGCACACTATAATGCCAAAGGGAGAAAATACAAAACTGATGGCAAATGCTACGGAAATAGTATCAAATTCCGGATTGTAAATAAAACGGGAAAGTATAATAGCCGCATGGACAATGAGTGACGAATAACAAACCTTGCGCAGTTCTTCCGAGGGAGCAAGGGATGCGGCAGGATAAAGGTTATACATGGTAAAAACAACGATAAAGACAGGAAGGAAAGGCCAGTAGGTAATAAAGGACTTAAATGCAATTCCTCCCTGTAATATACGGAGGAGGTAAAGGATTTTCATCAGGAAAAAGCCGGCGCCGATACAGGACATTATGGAAAACATATCCGAACAGATTAAAAGGCCGGAGCGTAAAGATGAGCTGGTTCCGCGGTACCGCTTCCGGTACCATGCTTCATATTCTTCTATGGTCATAATTCATATTACTTATACGCTTTTATACCTTCCAGAGCTTCAAGCCAGGCGGGGACCGATTTAAACCCCTGGAGCATTGTGCTGAAGTCCCTGTACCAACTCATATTACAATCGTTGCAGGACGGCATTTTATAATCCTTTTCTTTCATAGAAAAAATACTGCCGATAATCTTGGGAAGCTGCATACAGGGATGTACGTTAAAAAACCAATCCACGAAGAATACTTTGGTTCCGCCCAGACAGCGGTATTTAACTTTTGCCGGATCTTCGAGGAAGCTGATGATGTTTTTTATGGATACTGCGGTATTGATAATCCCGTATTTTCCGGTATTCCGCAGCTTAATGACTGATTCAAGACCTTGAATTACGTTTTCCCTCGAAAGGCTTATTCCTTCACCTCCCAGGGGATAGACCTGGGATTGGGAGAAAGTAGGATAATTGATGGAAATAAAATCAAATCCCATATTTTTAGCGCGAATGCAGACTTCCTCCAGCCTGTCGTAATTATCGTTCCAGATAAGCACCGAAGCCATAGTTTTAACCCTGGTTTTGGCAATCAGCTCCACAGCTTTGGTCATATCTTCCATAATATTCGGAATTTTCCGTGATTCAGCCATGATTTTGGGGTCGCCTGAATCAAAGGAAATGCATATCATGTCGTTTCCCGCATCTTCCAGACGCTTAACAATGTCGTTTTGCAAAAGAAGCTGAGGGGCGGCGTCGAGAACAGCGTTGTGCATCTTCCGTTCCGTTGCCCGGCGGATAAAATCCACTACATGAGGGTGGAGCAGCGGCTCGCCGCCCGTAATGGTTATTTGGACAGTTCCGTGATCGGCCAGCAGGTCAATAACTTCCAGGGCCTTTTCCCTGTCCACAAAGATTTTCGGCTGCTGTTTCCAGATTTCGCAAAAAGAACACTTTGCAATACATGCGTTGGTAATGGCGAATTCCGCAGCCTTGAGTTTGCCTCCAAAGTAGTTTTTAATAAGATTTCTGGTTTTACCTAGCGCCATAGATTGTTTTTCCTGTTGTTGATAAATCTAAGGTAGCTGTTCAAAAATCTGACATTTTGAAACGGCCTCAGTTTATTATATTTTTTTATGCGGGTTTGTTCAATGGATACCATGTTACTTGACCGGCAGCTTCAGGCGAAGGGAAAGGGCCATCTCAAAACTGTGCTCTACCCGGCCTTCTTCCCGTTGCGCATAGGGAAAAAACCTGCCTGGCCCGTCTCCCGCATTAACGGTGATTCTGTATCCCGGTTGGATGGCAAAACTTAGCCATTCTTTGGGGCAGTATTCAAAGTGCAAATTTGTTGTATAGGTAAAAACAGGTATCCCCGTGGGGGGAACCGTAACATTGTATACCTCATGGCTTGAGCGGTATGTATTGTTGGGATCGACATCCCAGTCAAAGATGCCTAAGTTCGATCGTTCACCCTGAGCGGAGAATACAAAAGAAATGCCCCCGTACCACCCGGCGGAAGACCGAAAACCTGTCCAGAAAACGCCGGCAATGGTATCCGGGCCAAAGGGGGTTCCTGTCCAGTAACGGAGGTCCATTACGTCCAACTCAGAGACATTTTTGTAAAAAGACCAGCCCTTGTCCCACATAATATACAGATACGGGTAGGTGTAAACCCCTTCAAGGCCGATTTCCCAATACCCTCCTTTTACCGGCAGGGAAAGTTCCGCTCCGGCCTGAAAGCCCGCAGCATCAGGAAAAAGACCCTCCTCCCAGTTTGATTTTTTCATGGGAAGATCCAGTACATCCATGACAAAAAGGCCGTAAAAACGGAAGTTGCGCAATGGCTGCCATTCCAGTTTTATTCCGAAGTATGAACCTATACGGGAGTGACCGTTGTAATCGTATACCGTTTCGTCCGGATCATTCTTCTTATATCCAAGGTCTTCATTATAACTGGTATAGGTTTTGTATGATTCATAGCTGTGGAAGATGGTAAAAGGATTGAGGAAGCGCAATTCCAGAGGCGCGTTTACCATTACGCCTTCGGCAAAGGAAACGGAAAAAGTTCTGTGGGGTTTTACCTGGATGTAGTGCATATATTGATATTTGTTTACCTCGTATTGGAGTACCTGTGCAGTATATTTAAATGCCGGGGAATAAACGGAAGCCTGAGCGTATACAATTCTTTCCAGATGATCGGAAACAATAATGCTCCCGGTGTGGGTGTTTCCGAAAAAATTGTCTCCCTGGCCTATGGTTAAACTAAACCCGGAAGCGTTGCCAACGGGAACGCCAAGACTTACATAAGACCGTTTGGGAAAATGAATGTCCCATTGAGGAACCGGGTCCCAGGGAACATTAACGTAATTGTTATGAAGGGTCGCTGCATATTCGTTCTGGCTGATAAGATTAAGATCCATTTCGGCGGTAATCCAGGGACCAAAAGAAAAACCCAAAGGTACCAGAAGGAATGAGTTTCGGGAATAGTCGTCGTAAATCCAGGGAACATGTTTGTTGGTTTTAAAGTACAATTCCGGCTGCACGACAAGATCCATCCATCCTGAAATGACATCGGACTGGAAAACCAGCCAGGATTCCGATTCCAGGTACTCCGTCAGGCGGTTGTAAATAACAAGGCCGCTTTCGGAAAGAGACTCAGTGTCGATTTCCGCAAGGTAGACTTCCATCTCAGCTACGGTGATCCGGGAATCCGTAAAGAATACCTTTTTCTGTTCCCGCGAAAGGATACCTATGGCCTCATAAGCCCAGTCGTCCGGATGGAGGATTTTCTGGCGGGGCAGGGAAAACAGGTTTCCAGGCAAAACCAGGATGATGAGGAAAAATACCGGAAATCTCCCGTGAATTTTATTTATATATGTTTGAATAAAGCTCAATTTACTAAAACCGCGTTCCTGCATATAATGATTGTATGCGTAAAGCCGTAACTGTATCAATACTGGCATTTTTCCTTTATACCGGAAGTCTTTTTGCCCAGACTCATGTTTCCGTTCCGGTGGATCATTCCGTCTATTACCTTTTGAGTCAGGCGGAACTCCGCGGGCTCTGTTCTCCCCTGCCTGCGGTAAAACCTTATACCAGGGGCAGAATTACAGAAGCCATAGATGAAATCCTTGCTGCAGAGCCAAGGCGTTTTGGCAGCCTGACAGATGCCGAAAGGGCAATACTTGAAGAAGCCCTGGAGGAATTTACAAAAGGTGAAGAAGGTCTTGATTTACGGAATGGGATGTACCGTTTTGACGTTCAGGGAAAAAAAGGAGGCTATTTTTCCGGAGATGTTGGAATTTCACTTGAATCCATTAATTCAGGAGCCTACTACAAGGAGGATGATAAAACATACTTTGGCACCGATACCTGGGGGACGCTTTCTTTTAAAGGCGATATTGGGGAGAATTTTTCTTTTAATACAGATTTTTTCGGCGGTTTATTAATGGCCAAACGGAAAGAACTCGGAACGTACGATATCTTTGCATCAGAAAGAGAATATGATAGTCTTGATGATTTTTATGCCGACCGCAAAAATACGTACAGCCAGCCCTTGGCTTATTTTCCCTATGCCTATCAAAAAAGATGGGACGGTTTTATGTTCGGCTCGGGCGATGTTTCGGCAGGAAGTATGTATTTCTGGCCTGAAAAACGTTCTATGGGTACCGGCATGATGGCAGAGATGGCCGGCAGTGCTTTTGATGACATGCTGCTATTGCGTGCCGGAAGGATCCGGCGCGAATGGGGGGGGATGGTGCCGGGAAGCAGCCTTGTCTTGAATGGAACAGCCCGGCCTTTTGTCGGAATGGAGATGATCTTTAACCCTGCTTCCTGGTTTTCCTTCTCATCTTTAACAGGAGGGTTGGAATTTTCCAATGCCGAAGGCATTTCGGAGCCAGCATTGTCTTTCCAGAATGTTTTTTCCATTCAGCAGATGGAACTAAACTATAAAAATTACTTCCATATTGATTTTGGCAGCACTGCCATTTGGCCGAAACGTTTGGAACTTGGTTATATTTTTCCGCTGATAGACAATTTTTTAAACCAGAATTTCATTGGTGACTTTGACAATATGGCTGTCTTTTTAAACATTAAAGGCCAGTATCCCGGGCTTGGCAGCCTTTGGTTCTCGTTATTTATTGACGAGGTAGAAGTATCCAGCATAGAAAAAGCATTTAAACTGGATCGTCATATGTTCGCTTACCAGTTTGGGCTGCAGGGAGTTATACCCGGTTTGCCCTTTGCTTCATTTACGCTGAGCTATACAAAGATCGAGCCTTATAATTATACCCATCAAAAAATAATTACACCCTGGTATTCCAATCTTATGGAAACGGCTTATGTTAATAATGGGGTATCTCTGGGGTATTACCTTCCCCCCAATTCTGATGAAATAAAGCTGCGGCTTGATATACGTCCCTGGCTCCGGACAGCCAGCTTTTTTCAGTATCAGTTGATCCGCCACGGTGCAGACTACGGCCGCCATCAGGTGGACGGCAGTTCCCTGATTTCAGAGCTTGACGGCGGCAGAGGTGATAAAGTTTCTCTTAGGAAGAGTTTTCTACAAGACGGTGCGTATCAGTGGATGCATATTTTTAAGATCGGAGGGGAACATAAATTCAGCTCGCTTCCTGTTACTATTTTTGGGGAAGCAGGCGTTGTGTACTCTTATTTTACCGATATCAGTGACAGCAAGTACGAGAACTACCATCCTCAAGAGCCGATGAATGATGGTTCCTCTACGCCGAGACCCTTGGCAAAGGGGAGCTACCCAAAATCCACGGCTTTTATCCTGACCATTGGCTTTAGGATTTTCAGGTAACTGAGGCTGTTCCAAAACTTCAGTTTTTGGAACAAGCTCAACTATACCCGTTTCTGTTCGGCAACAATCCGCGTTATTCTTTCTTTAAAGGCTTCACGGGAAAACTGTGTTACCTGGGCGTTAAAGGGAGCACGGTCCTTAAATTGATCCTCCCTGGATTCAAATTGATCCAGGGCATTGATTAAGGAAGCAGGAGTTTGTTCATCAAAGAAGATGCCCGTAACACCGTCCTTAATTGTGTCAAGAACACCGCCTTTTCCGTATGCAATTACCGGGCAGCCGGCGGCATTTGCTTCTATGGGAATAAGACCCATATCTTCTATGCCGGGAAAAATCAGCGCCCGCGCTCCTGAAAAAAGGGAGATGAGTTCTTCGCCGGAAACTCTGCCCTTAAAAGAAACAAAACCTGTCTTGTTCCAGTTGCGCATTTCTTTTTTTGACGCTCCGCTTCCTGCCACGACAAGCTTCCTCCCGGTACTTGCACAGGCTTCAATGGCAATGTCAGCTCGCTTGTAATCGGTAATCTGTCCGGCAAGAAGATAATAATCTCCTGGGTTTCGCGGGACGGACAGGTATTTTTCGATGGAAGCCGGGCCATAAACCACTGTAGCGTCCCGGTTATAATAACGCTTGATCCTGCGGGCGGAATATGTTGAGTTGGTAATAATACGATCAACAAGGTTAGCCGAACTTACATCCCATAAGCGCAGGCGGGGAATCATGCGCTTCATAAAAAACCGGGTAAAAAAACCGGCTTTTTTAAAATATTCGTGATACATATCCCAAACATAACGCATTGGACTGTGACAATAGCAAATATGGTAAGCATCCGGGTTGGGAATTATTCCTTTTGCCGGCCCTGCCTCGCTGGAAATAACAAGATCGTAATTTTGCAAATTGAACGAATTTAGGGCATTTGGCATAAATGGTAAATATTTTTGATAGAGCTTTTTTGCAAATGGAAATTGTTGTATATACGATGTATATACAACATGGGAATTGATCAGCTCGGAAACCGCAGGAGGATTGTAGACATGGGTAAAAATATCGGCTTCGGGAAAAAGCTCTAGAAGGGCTTCGAGCATCTTTTCGCCGCCCCTCATATTAACAAGCCAGTAATGGATTATCGCGGTTTTCATTTTTTCTCCAAAGCACTCTGTTTACATAGGGTTTCGAGTATGGCACGGGAAGTTTTTTCAAAAGTATAAAGTTCTTCTGTTTCAGGATCATGTCTGATTGATGATGGTTTTTTATTATGGAGCAATAAAAGGAGTTTTTCCTTTAGATTCATTGTATCGCCCGCTGTGAACCAATGTACCGGTAATTCCCTGCCAATGGCTTTTAATGGATATTCAGAGTATATTTCCCTTAGAACAGGGATATCGGAAATCAATGCAGGGGTTCCGGAAATAAGGGCTTCCAGCGGCGGCAGACAAAACCCTTCGTACAACGAAGGTTGAACTAGCAGAGAGGCTTCCTTTAGGATTTCAGTGAGTTTTTCATTGGAAATAAGGCCGGTAAATTCAATAGAACCGTCGTTTATAGTGGAGAGGTTTAAGTCCTTTGATCTGAAATTTTCCCTGCTGCCAACAACGGAGAGGTTATAATCCAATCCTTCCTGCCGGGCCCGGAGAAATGCTTCCATTAAAATTGAAAGACCCTTGTGTTTTTTAATATTGCCGATAAAAAGTATTATTTTTTTTTTCTCCGGTCTGGCGGACTCTGATTTATAAAGCAAGTGAGGCTGGATTGCGCTATGGGTAACGATAACCGGAACTTTTGTTTGGGAATAATGTTCTATCCTGGATTTGGAAAATTCAGAAACAGTGAATATTATTCGGGATTTTTTAAAAGCACGGCGGTAAAACCACATCCGTGTTGCAAGGCCAAGGCGGGATGTAAGCTCAGGCATATCGGGAAAAATAATATCATGAATAGTTGTGTATACAGGGGTTTTTATAAAGCCGGGGATGTTAAAATAAGGTGAGTAATAAAGATCGCCTGAATTTATTTCATTCAGTAATTTTTTGGGAAAGGTAAAAAGTTCAGTTAATGAAAAAGGTTTTACGGAACAATTAAGGATAGCGGCATTTTTTTTTTCTGAAACCAAAGGGGCGAGTTTTTCCGGGCTGCCCAAAAGAAAAAAAGAGTGTGCGGAATCAAGAAAAAAAGGCAGGCATTCCCGCAGATAAACGCCTACACCGCTGGCATCGATCCAGCGGCAATCAATTGTTATTGTCATAGCTGTTTAAAATTATGGAAGACTAACAGTTTCCTTCCGCCAGTTTTTGAGTTCAAAAATATCATTTTGTACGGAAAGCCATTCATCGTTCTTTATTTTAAAAGTGTATTTATGATGTGCTACCGGGCTTAAACGCCTGGATGTAGTTATCATGATCCTTCCCGCTTTGTTGCTTTTTATTACCTTCCCTGTAAAGGGATTTGTAGGATTTTCTATCAGGGAATCAATGGCCAGTAGAGGAACATCAGCATTGGTCATAAAGGTATTATCAGTTTTTATTTCTCCCTGTGCGTTAAAATCTTTTGTCATTAAAAGAACATTATAAGTCTCTAGTTTACTTCCGCCGGGTAATTCGAATTGGTACGGAAATTCATTGTCAACACTTGCTCCATGATCAGAAACAATAATGATTCGTGTATTATCATAAACACCGTTTGTACGAAAATAATCAAGCCATTTCCCAAGTAATATAAAAGCGGCTATAGTTACATGATAATCACTTGATTGGGAATATGGACCGTTTCCGGTATTAGTTACAGTTGAAATGGGAACATAGTCAGGCGCCTGAAAAACAGAAGGGCCATGCGTAAGTTGATTCGTAAACAGGGAAAAAGTATTTCCTTCTTCGATAAAATCGGTAATATCCGGTAAAAGATCCAATACGGCGTAGTTATCGATTGTTATCATATTAAGTCTTTTTTCGTCCAAAAATCTTGCCGATGACAGCCATCTTCCCCGGTCAAAGATAAAACTCCTTATAAGGGCCGGAGAAGCTTTGAACATTGAAAAACGAATAAGGTTATTTTTCAGAATTTCTGATGTAGAAACGACTTGTGATTCGGGGTGTTTACTTAGCCAATGGGATGTATATCTTCCGGAAAGATTATTGACAAGTAAGTCTCCCTCTCCCCAAAGTAATGGTTCGTATATTGAAAGATCCGGTTTCCAGCTGAAGTTTGCCCAGGGAGGATCGGTAACAACAACTTTAAAATGATTATCCAGAAATAATTTGGGCATCATCAGGAGTGATTCATTGTATTTTTCAATTAGAGGCTGAGAGTTACCTTTCTGAATTTCAATCGGAGTATATTCATAACCGCCATATAGAGGAGGCGCGCCGAAGATGGTATACGGGCCGAAAGATAAACTGTTTGGAAACCATGTAAAACCTGTAAATGAATCTTTCAATTCAGGTTTTTCATCAAAAATAACGGGAAGCCATGCACTTATTGCCCGGTCAAGCATTATAACAACAACATTTTTTCCGTTTCGGGAGAAATTAAACACCGGTTTAAACAGTTCTGAACTGGATTCGGCATTATTGGCGGAAATCGTTTTTAATGTGTTAAATTCTGTACGTACTTTAAGAAAATTTAATACAGTCATACCCAAAAATGCAGCAATAATAATAGAGAAAAGAGATAAAACGAGTCTTTTGAATCGGGAAATATACAGGAAAGATACAAACACTAAAGCAAATATTAAACAAAGGATATTGATCATTACAAAAGGAATATTGGTTAAGAAAGTTCCCGGATTAGATAAAACCAATGTCGTAGTAATAAATCCGTAATTTCCATGAAATACAAAGGTGTTGATACAGAAAAAACACAGCAGAAGACCGGAAATACAAGAAATAATTTTTTTTATATTCACTGAAAACAGAAAATAGATGCAAAAAGGCCAGAATACAAATAATCCTAAGGCTTGATTGATAACTGTAAGAATAAAGGGAAAAGGTGTTGTAAAAGATTCAATATACGAAAACTCCTGGGTTGAAGAAGCAATAAGCATAGAAGGAATAACTGCGCCGATAAGCAGGAATATGCCAATTGACGAGAGAAAAAAAATATTTCTATCGAAATAAAAGTCAGATTTTTTTGTAAAGTTCTTGATTTTTCTTAAGATATTTTCAAGTAAAGGCAAAAAGAAAAAAACAGAAACAAAAGAGGCTGCAAATAATCGTTTTACAAAATAACCTCTGTGAAAAAAGAGAACATAAATATCAAAAAATACGATCAGAAGGCAAAGAATAAAATATGTTGTCTTTTTTGGGTTTTTTAACCCCAGAATAATATTTTTTATCAGGGAAAAGACATTGTTCATTGTCCAAAAAAGCACAAGTCCAGAAGGTGAATTGTACAATATAAGAAGAAAAATCACGGCAATACCGTATAACTGAATTTTTTCCCGGAGCAGAAATCCACGGGTATACACAAATCCTGAGAGGATATTTAATAATGTCATAAGAACCGGCAATATATTGAAGGAAAATCTACCAATAGACAGCAGTGCATCCGGGTTTCCCAGATCTTTTATAAACAGAAAAGATTCTCCTTTTAAAACTTCAAAACGGGATAAAAAAGAATAAGCAGCAATAAAAAAAGGTATCTGAAGGAGAATCCCAAAAGTACTTCGCATTGCGAAAATCGGATGGTAACGGTTTTGACGGTAATATGTTGAAAGAACAAGGTATTGTTCATCTCCGCTGAAAACATTTTTTATTTTTTTTATTCCGGTTCGCATTTTATTTTGTATATTACGTTCTTTCACTTGCCATTTTTCTGCCATGTAATAGAGGGGAAGAGTTAAGCCGGAAACAATAATACTTACACCCAAAATAGATATACCATGATCAAAAGAAATTCTGAATAAAAAATAATAACTCAAATCAATGATCTGAATTACAGGGAAAATAATCAGATTGTAGAGGAAATTTGTCATTAATTCAGATTGCAAGTGCTAATCATAAAATCTGCAATACGCTTTCCCGCTTCTCCCGGAAATTGCCATGCTTCCTGACGTGCCTTATTCCTCGCTTCCTTCAGGATTTCACTGTCCGAAGCGTTCTTTATTACTTCTCCGATCGCGGAAAATTGTTCTTCTTTTAATTCAATGCCAATTTCTTTAAGAGTTCGGAAAAGCCAAAGCTTGTCTACGGCGTTTTCTCCCAGGTCGTCAGCATCATAAGCTCTGATATCCATGCCCTGCTTTACGTAAATTACCGGTTTATCCATAAGGAACGTATAGTCAAATACAATTCCGGAAAAATCGGAAATCATAATATCGGCTTTTGAAAGGGAATAAATGTTGTCACTTTCGTAGTCCCAGGAAATATTTTCTCCGTAACGGGATATAAGTTTTTCCAGGACGGAAGCTTCCGACTTTTTCGATTGGGGATGAGGTCTGACAATAATTCTGTAGCCTGTATTTACCAGTGGATCAAGGAGTTTTTCTCCGTAACGTGAAAGTAAGGCTGAAGGACCCCAGGAAGGTGATACTAAAACCGTAAACGGGTGGTTTTCTTCTTTGGGAAGGTCTTTGATTTTTTTTGCGTATTCATCCAAATAACTGCAGCCAACGGTGACAAATTGTTTTTTGGGAATGTTACGCTGACTTTCCAGGGTTCTTAAATCGATTGCCTGATAATCTCCTGTAAGCAGAATCGAATCAAAATAATCAAGACCAAAAAGACGGTAAGTAGTAGCATCGGTGGGCATATGGACTACATGAGAATAATGGCCTGTCATTTTAGATCTTTTTAACTGATAGACATCAAGTCCGGGTGTAGTCATAAGGCAAAAGTCAGCCTGCAGTAAATTAAGCCGGGCAAATGCTTTGTTGCCTTCGCCAATGAATTCTGCTTTTACAAAATACCAGGAAGATTCGAAGACCGGATCATCTTCGGCAGATGTCAGGTAAAGAATATTTATTTTTCTTTGCTCGAATTCTTCCAGAACCGGTTTAAAGACATTCCAGTATTGTTTTCCTTCACAGTAGATTACGTATGGGTTGGACGATGCAGCAGCCTTTGCAGCCTTACCTCCGGAAAGGACAACTTTTAGCTTGATGATAACAGCCCTGGAAAGAAAAAAGAGTGTTGCAGCAGCGCCAATTAATATAGAGAACAAAGCGCTTCCTGTTCCGGGATCAATGTAAAGAAGATGTGGGTTCATTCTTAAAAAATCTCCAAAGTTTATAGAAATTAATAGCATTATTTTATCATAACAAGACGGGGAACGTCTTCTCCCTGCCAGGTAATAAACAAGGGAGTTTTTCCGATACTTAACATGGTTTCTTCCTGCAGGGGAGTTTTTTCGCCATTGGAAATATCATGTAAATAAGCCGGAGCCGGAAGGTAAAGGTTTATTTTTGAAGAACCGCTTTTATCGTTCCATAGTACAAGTGTATTAAAACCCGATTTGCCTTCTAAAAAACACAGGGAAATTATAGTTTTAGGGATGTTTACTCTTTCAATGTAATTGCTTATATAAGTGGAGCCGGGCAGGAATGCAGCGCACAATTCGTATGCCCAAGCGCCGTCTTTTCGGCTGTAATCCGGATAGACCAGCCCAAAGAATTTTTCTGAGCTTTTAAAAAAGCGGGAAATTTCTCCTTTGTTTCTCGAATCAAACATATGGTACCATAATAACAGCTGCGGCCCTCTGGCAGCAGCACCTGTGATGGTTTTTATTATATAGGAAGGATATTTTTCCAACGACACTCTTGTCGGGTACCACCCTCCTGTAGGAAAGCCAACTTCGGTAATCCATATTGGCTTTGAATATTTTATTTCGGAAAGAATATTTAAAAACTTGTCATAGACTTTCATGGAATGTGAAGGGTTTATTCCATAGGGATGAAAGGAAATGCCGTCGAGGTTTTCCAGGGCGCCGGCTTTATGCATGCCTCTGGTAAACCATCTGGGGGCCAGTGAAAAACCGCCGCCGAGAATATAGGCGTCAGGGTCGGTTTCTTTTATTTTAAGGGTTGTTAGGCTGGATAATTCAAAAAACACTTTTTTGGAGCCTTGCCAAAATCTTGGGATATTTGGTTCATTCCATACTTGCCAAACATCAACACGGCCTTTAAAATGCTGTACCATTTCTGCAACAAAACGGAGAAATAACGGTATATTTTCCCGGGATATAAATCTTTTTTGCTTTCTTTCGGGAAAAAGCCATGCTGTTTCGTATCCCAGAACCGCAATTATTTTTTTTCCTTCTCTTTTTGCCGTATCGACATAATTATCATAATGGGAAAAATCAAAATGATCTTTTTCTCTTTCAATAGATTCCCAATAAAATGTATTAAGTACCCAATTTGCCCCTAGTTCATCCAGTAAAAGGTATTCTTCTGCCGTTCCGGTATCTCCTGCATGGACTATACCGAAAAAATCAGCAGGAATTTCTGCATAATCAAACCTGGAAAGAGGAGTGGATGAACATGAAAAAACTATAAACGAAAAACAAACAAATAAATATTTTTGTGCTATTGACATATTATTCTCCTGTAACAGGCTGCCAATTTTCCGCTATAAATATATTGTCTTTAACCAGATAATTGTCTCTTCCTGATATATTTCTGTTATCGGAAAGATGCATAGATCCGGAAACGGCAATATAAAGAGGCTCTTTTTTTCTATCCATGTTTATCGGGTTCCCGGTAAACGGATTTTTTGGATCTTTGATTACATCATAAAGGGCAAGATACGGTACATCGGCATTTGACATAAAAGTCATGTCTGTTTTCATTACTCCGGTACTGTTAAAATCCTTTACCATTAAGAGTGGGTTAAATTGATCAACATTGAACGGAAGTCCTATTTTTGTAACAAAATTTTGTACCGGGCCATGATCGGATACAAGAATAATTTTGGTGTTATCATATACACTCTCTTTTTTTAGAAAATCAAACCAGTCGGCCAATCTTTTTAATGCACCTGCATTTATATGATAATTCCAGTCCTTAGCGAAAGGGCTTTTCCCGTAATTGGTAACATTAACAACAGGAACATACTCCGGCGCCTGTAAAAATAATCTTTCGTGTGTAGTGTTATTTGTCATTATTATTGCAATATCTATAGCTGAATTTGAAATTTGTGTTAAACGGGGCATGTAATCAAGCACTGAGTATCCGTTTATCATCAGGCGCAGACCGTTGTTTAAAGCAGGGGAACACCAATTTCCGTTTATATACAGTAAATCACGAATGACCAAAGGAAGACCTTTATGAAGACTGTACCATGCCATATTTCTTTTAATAACAGAACTTAATGCAGGAACTTTAATTCCATGTTCCTTTAACCAGATATCAGTATATTGAGATTCAGTAAACAACGCATGAACATTTTTATATTGGTCATAAATACCTAAATCACTTTTCCAGTTCAAATTGGCATATGGAGGATCTGTTACATAGACTATGAAATTGTTTTCAGAAAAAATAATGGGGAGCAACAGTAAAGATTGATTAAATTTTTCAGTATGGGATAATCCGATATTTTTATTCATTTCTTCCGGTGTATATTCATATCCTCCATAAACAGGCGGAGCACCGCCGCCTGTAAATCCGTGAAACGATACGGTGTTTGGATAATACACGAACCCTGAAAATTTTTCATCTAATTCGGGCAGTTCTTCCATTATAAACGGAATAAATACACTTATTGCCCTGTCAAGCATAATTATTACAATATTTTTTCCAGTATTTGAAAATGTGAATATCGGAGAAACAGCATTTTTCTTTTCTTCTTGTCTGACATAAAATGTTTTTAATTGGCTAAATGAATCATTTATCTTAAACAAGTTATAAACTGAAATACTTAGGGTTGAAAATATTAACAGGGAAACAATAGTAATAATTATTTTTTTATTATATTTTATATTTAAGAAAAAAACAATCGTAAAAACTAAAATTAAAAATACGATATTGAATATATTTTCCGGAATCGAATGTATTATATCTTCTGCAAAGGTAAAATCTATTGAAACAACGCCATAGTTGCCAGGGAAAATAAATATATTTATTACCATGCAAAAACATAGAGTAGAAAAACATACGGAAAAAATATTTTTTATTTTATTAGAAAGAAGAAAATAAATGCAAAAAGGCAGGGAAAAAAATAAGCCAAAGAGTTGCAAAGACGTATTCCATATAAAAAACAATGGGTTTTCATAATTGTCAATATATGAAAATTCCTGAGGAGACGAAGCTATAAGCTGGGAAGGAATAAAAAGACCAAAAAGTAAAAATAAGAATAAACAGGACAGAAAAAATAATAAAAAAGTATCTTTTTCACTGTAATCAACGTTATATATTTTAATAAGTTGTTTTTTAAAAAAAAATAATATCCATGGAATCAATGCAGCAATAAAACAGAAAACAATTAATTTTTCTCCTTTAATGCTGTAACTGTAATTAATGGAAAAAAAAGCAGATGATATAATAAAAACAACAGAGAAAAATCCCATTAAAATAATACGTTTATATTTGTAATTCATACGATAATAAATATTTTTTATAAGGGATAAAATATTATTTATAGTCCAATACAGAACAAGAGCCGATGGAGAGTTATAAAGCAATATAAGAAAAAAAAGAGACATTCCATAAAGCTGCAGTTTATCTTTTACCGGAAAGTCTTTTGTGTAAACTGCAACTGAAAAAAAATTGATCAATGTCATAAAAAAGGGCATAAGGTTTATAGAAAAACCATTAAAGGAAAGCAAAGAATCGGGGGATCCAAGATCGGTTATAATATAGAATGAAGAACCTTGTAATAATTCAAGATGAGAAAGATATGAATATGCTGCAATAAAGAAGGGAATTTGGATAAGTAGACCAAAGCTGCTTCGCAGAGAATAGATTGGATGATAGTTGTTCTGCCGGTAATAAACAGACAGAAGCATATATTGCTCATCTCCCTTAAAAACATCTTTTATCTTTTTAATTTTCGGCCTGAATTTCCTTTCAGTTTCCCGCTGAAGATGCTGCCATTTTTCTGCAACGGCATATAATGGGAGGCAAAGTAAACTGATAAAAATACTGATAAAGAATACGGAAATACCGCTTTCCGCAAATAAATACTGAGAAATAAAAAAGGTAAATTCCAGAATTTGAGTTATTGGATATATAGTAATTGTAAACAGAATATCCAGTAAATTCATTTTTCTGCTTTTGTCCAGTTTTTTTCTTCGAAAAATCCGCCATGAACATAATAATCCCTTTTAGGATCCAGGGAATAACGTGTTTGATTGGGGTTTTCCAAATGAACCGATCCGGAAACTGCAATATACAGAGGTTTTTCCTTGTTTTTAACTGAAATCTCATTACCTGTAAACGGATTTACCGGATTTTCAATTTGGCCATTCAGGGCCAGGAAGGGAACATCCGCATTTGTCATAAAGACCATGTCGGTCCTTAATTCACCGGATGCGTCAAAATCCTTTACCAGTAAAATAGGGTTAAAGTTATCAATGTTTGCAGGCATAGTCGAAAAGGGTTTTGTTACATAATTTGACTGGGAACCGTGATCCGAAACAACAATAATGCGGGTATTATCATAAACACTCGCTGCTTTTAAAAAATCAAACCAGATTGCCAGGCGTTTGTATGCCGCAATATTAATGTGATATTCGGTTTCTTTGTTATAAGGGCCGGAGAAAAAATGCGAGACATTCAGGACAGGCAGATAATCAGGTTCCTGAAGAAAGGCTGCTTCATGAGTGGTATTGTTTAACAAAAACAAAAAAGTGTTGGTTTCACTGCCGGTAATACTGCAAAGGCGGGGAAGATAGTCCAAAACAGCATAGCCATTTAGAAAAAGTCTTAAACGTTGTCCGGAAATGGAAGAACACCAATCGCCGTATTGGTAAATTCCCCGATGGGTCATTAAAGGAGAGATTTTGAATAAAGCGTACCAAAAAATATTCCGTTTTAAAATATCACTTATTAATGGAAAATATAGTCCATGTTCCGCAATCCATAAATTTGTATACAGACTGTCAGTAAGAAATGCTTGTATTCCGGAATAATCATCAAAAATCGTCAGATCATCGTTCTTGCTGTAATTCGGATAAGGCGGATCGGTAACTGTTACGGAATAGCCGGATTCGGAAAATATCCGCGGGAGAAGAAGGAGGGCCTCGTTATACTTTACCCGTAAAGGGATTTCTTCGCGTTTGTTAATTTCTTCCGGTGTATACTCATAACCCCCATAAACAGGCGGAACTCCAATCCTGGTATATCCATTAAAAGAGACTGTATTCGGATAATAGGTAAACCCGGAAAATTTTTCTTTTAGATCCGGACTTTCTTCCAGAATGTAAGGGAAAAAGGAGCTTGTTGCCCTGTCAAGCATAATCACTACGGTATTTTTCCCTTTTCGGGAAAGAGAAAATAACGGTTCTACCGAAAGCTTTTCCGCCGGAACTTCGGAACGGAAGGAAGCAAACAAGGAGAAACGATTGTTAATTTTGACAATATTTACTACTGATATACCAAGAAGGGCGGCGATGCAAAAGGATAAAGAGGGAATCAGAATTTTACGGGAACGGAAGTGATAAACAATCAGGCAGATCAGGGCCGAGACGCCCAGGAAGACGGCATTAAGACGTCTTATGTCGCGGGAAGGATTTACTCCATCTGAAAAACGCAGATCAATTGAAACAAGTCCGTAATTACCTGTAAAAATAAATGCATTCAGGAGAGCGCCAGTACAGAGAATAAAACCAATAACAGCAAGATTATATTTTACTTTTTTGGAGAAAAGAAAATATATTGCAAGCGGCCATAGCGCAAAAAAGCCAAGACTCTGGGAAAAGGTATTAAAGATAAAAAACAAAGGCGTCGTCTTGTTATCAATATAGGAGAATTCTTCCGGAGAAGATGCTATCAGCATGGAAGGTATAAAAAGACCGGTTAATACACAAAGCACCAGAAAAGAAAGAAGGAATACAGGAAAAATATTACTTGTATTGATGTCTTTTATAACTCCGGGTTTCGGTTTTTTTTTCAGGATAATCAGCATCCAGGGCATAAAAGCCGTAATGGCAGCGGCTCCGGCAAGGAAAGAACGCTGGTGCGGATCGCCCTTGTGAACAACAAGGATATAGTAAACAAAGAAGATTAGCGCAGCGGAAAAAAAGGCAAAGAGAACAGTATTCTTGTGAGCAAATTTGACTTTATAGTACAGATTTTTAAAAAGGGAGAATAAATTATTCATGGTCCAGAAAATAACCAGGGCGGAAGGTGAACTATACAAAAGGATTAGGAAAAAGAGCGCCATAAGCGCAAGTTGGATTTTGTCTTTTAGGGGAAAACCCCGGGTATAGATCGCTCCAGCGCCAAGATTAATAAGGGTCATTAAAAAAGGAAGGAAATTGAACCTAATTCCACCAAGGTATATAAGACCGTCGGGAAGTCCTAAATCATTGATAAAAAAGAAACGTGATTCCTTAATTACTTCAAGGTTTGAAAGATAAGTAAAAGCGGCAATAAAAAAAGGAATTTGGATCAATAGGCTAAAACTACTCCTCATGGCATATACCGGATGGTAATAATTCTGCCGGTAATAAACAGATGTAATCATGTAGCGTTCATCGCCTTTGAATACCGACCGGATTTTATTAATTTTTGATTTCATCTTTTTTTGTATGTCTCGCTCAGTCTCCTGCCATTTTTCTGCAACAGTATATAAAGGAAGACATAATACACTTACTGTAAGACTGACAAACATAAGAGAAATCCAGGTTTCCCGGAATATTTTTTGGGAAAATCCAAAACTAAAATCAATTATTTGAGTAATAGGGAAAATAATTAAATTGTAAAGGATATCAAGCATAAAAACACGATTTCGTGAAATACAAAGATATTATTTTTTTATAGACCAATTTGATTCAACAAAAATATTGTCTTTTACATGCAGCCATTCACTTGGTTTTACTCTGTATAAATATTTTCCATGAGATTGCATATTTCTTACTGTCGCTATGTCAAGACCATTCTCCTTTTGAGGGAGTAAGGGCTGTTGTGTAAAGGGATTAACCGGATTATTAATAATATCTTTAACAGCAAGTAAAGCGGCGTCAGCATTTGTCATTAAATCCATATTTATATTTATACTTCCCTCTCCACGTGCATTAAAATCTTTGAAGAGCAAGAGAGCATGAAAACCAAGGAGGCTGTGTCCGTTTGGCAACGGAAAATTTCCTCCATAGTCATCAGATCTGTCTCCTCCGTGATCAGAAACAATTATAATCCGTGTATTGTCATATACACCATGTTCATCAAGATAGTTGAAATATTTTGACAGTGACAGGAAAGCCGCCATGTTCACATGATATTCGGGTTCTTCAGCAGATTTACCGCTTCCCTTGTTTGTGATATTAGCAGAAGGGATATAATCAGGTACTTGTAAAAAGACCGGGTTATGGGTAATGCTACTGTATATTTCAATGAAGTTATTTTTATTTTCCCTTGATATTTTGGTCATTTCCGGCAGATAATTTAAAAAAACATAATCATGAATTTTACCCAAGGCTAATTTGCCTTTAATCAGGTAATCGAGCATACGTTCTTTTGTAAGCCAATATGCATCATCGTATATAAAGTTGCGTAGTATTAACGGCGCTGTTTTAAAAAAACAAAAACGTATCAAATTATTTTTCAGCCGATCGGTTATGCTAATAAACGAAATATCATGATTATTATTCAGCCAGAGTTGTGTATAATTTTCTGTAAGCTTTTTTGTATTAATTTCGGAATATTGCCTGTACCATTCAATATTGGCAGGAGAATCATTAATGGTTACCGACCAGGAAGAATCCAAAAACAAACGAGGTAAAACAAGAAATGCTTCTTTTCGCTTGTCAACAAGAGGGACTGTATTTTTTTTATTTATTTCACCCGGAGAATATTCATAACCGCCAAACACAGGGGGTGCGCCAATAAAAGTATTTCTGTGAAAAGAAACACAATTTTTATACCAGGTAAAATCGGAAAAAATATCATTTAATTCCGGCTTTTCCATGAGTATTTCCGGAATATAACTGGCCATTGCGCCATCCAGCATGATTAATAATATATTTTTATCTTCTTTTGAAAAATTAAAGAAAGGCTCTATTTTATCCGCATTATAGCTTGTAAAATCAATATCATCAGACAAAATTTTAAAAGTTGTTTGAATTTTGAATACATTTATTATCCCAAAAAGCAATAAGGTGCATAAAAAAATTATCTGCAATGTTCTGAAAAAGAAACGGTTCCACAAAAAATAGAATAGTACAGTAAGGGCGATTAATATAAGGATGTTTATAATTATGGGAAATATGTTTTCAGGAATTGTTTTAAGATCAGAGAAAACAAGAATATTATCCAAAGATCCAAAATTTTCAAAAACAAGAAAGGTATTCGCAACACAATATAAAAATAGTAAAGAGAACAATACAGACAAGAATTTTTTTGTGTTTAAGGAAAAGAATAGATAAAAACATACAGGCCATAATACAACCAAACCGAAAGATTGCACAAGGGTATTAAAAAGGAATGGGAATGGAGACTTGTTTGATTCAATAAATGAAAATTCTTCCGGTGAAGAAAGTATCAGGGCGGAAGGAATAACAAGACCTATTAGAACAAATAGAATTAAAATTGATAAAATAAATTTTGAATTCACTGAATATGGAAAATCGTTATTTAACAGGAATTTATTTTTTATCTTTTTTATTAATGGTTGTACCTTGGCTAAGATTAACGGAATAATAATTATAATAATAATTAAAATAAATAAGAATAATCGTTTTCTGAATGAACCGCGATGAAAATACAAAATGTATACTTCCAATAATGCAATAAACGGCAGCATTAAAAAATATATTTTCCTGATTGGTATACCAAACCGTTGGATGATATTTTTTAGCAGAGAGAAAAGATTATTAAATGTCCAATATAAAACGAGTGCCGCAGGCGAGTTATACAATAAAATCAAAAATAAGCCAGCCATAACATAAAGCTGCATTTTTTCTTTTAACGCAAATCCTTTTGTGTATACAATGCTCGAGAGTATTGTTATAAGCGTCATTATTAACGGTAACACATTAATTCGAAGCGAGAATAAATATAACACCCCGTCGGGCTTACCTATATCAGAAATGCCAATAAATGAATAACCGTTTAATATATCCAACTCGGTAATAAATGACCATGCTGCAATAAAAAAAGGTATTTGAATTAACAAGCCGAATGTGCTTCGCAAGGCATATATAGGATGATAGTGGTTCTGTCTGTAATATGCTGACAATATCATATGCCTCTCATCACCTATAAAAACAGACTTTATTTTTTTTGTCTTTAAAGCCATTTTTTTCTGGGCATCACGTTCTTTAGCTTGCAGTAATTCCGCTTTCTGATATAAAGGAAGCGTCAATAAAGTAATTGCAAGGCTTACTCCGCAGAGAGAAATTCCTGTATTGCGGGAAACACTGAAAATAAAGAGAAAGAAGAGTTCAATAACTTGTACCAGCGGAAAAATAACAATTGTATAAATAATAGAAATCATTTATTGTTCATTTCCTGTAATAGTTTTCCAGTAAAATAAAGAAGATTGTCAAAAGTAATAGTTTTTTCCATTTTATAAGTATTATCAATTGACTGGTTGTTTGTCAATAAAACCGGAATACAACCGGCATTTATTCCTGCCTGTATATCCCGTTCATCATCGCCGACCATATAAGATTTTGAAAGATCAATATTGTATTTTTGTGCGGCTTTTAATATCATACCAGGCTTGGGCTTTCTGCAATCACATTCAATTTTGAATTCAGGCCTTTCGCCGGGAAAGCCTTTTTCCGGGTGGTGAGGACAGTAGAATAGATCGTCGATATAAGCGCCGTGGTTACCCAAATCGGTTTCCATTTTCATGTGAATCGATTCAAGGGTTTTAAAATCAACTTCACCGCGGGCAATTACCGGCTGGTTTGTAATAACGATAGCCAGGAACCCGGAATAGTTTAGTTTTTTTATAGCCTCTGCGGCTCCATCGATCAAGATAAAATCTTCCGGTTTGGTAATAAAGCCATTAAACGTATTGATGGTACCGTCACGGTCCAGGAAAACGGCCTTTTGCTTTACAGCAAGATTCTTTGACTTAACGATACCATTTTCCATATCGGCCGAAACCTGTGCAAAACGCTCAGGAGTACCCATATCTTTTATATATTCGGGAGTCGGGTAGGCGAAAATTCTGTCTGAAGAGATTGATGGCTTAAGTATATCCCGGTCAAGGTCAATTTTTTCTTTTGTCTGCGGACATTTTTTCAGGAAGTCTGAAGAAAGAATATGGATTCCGGCATTTACCTGGTTTTTGTAGTAAACTCGTTCATCTTCTTTATTTAGCCATCCTATTACCTGGTTATTGCTATTAGTTACAATTAAAGCGCTGTCAAATGGATGATTATTCGGATGAACCGCTATGGTTGCATCCGCTTGTTTTTCTTTATGGAAAGAAACCATTCTGTCAAAATCAATGTCAAAAATAACATCGCCATTTAACAGAATAAAATCGCCGGTTAAATTTAATTTGTAAAGCGCTCCGGCGGTTCCCAGGGGTTCGGTTTCTGTAAAATAGGAAATTGTACAGCCAAAATCCCGGCCATTGCCAAAATAATCCTTAACGGCCTGACCAAGATGACCGACGACAAGAGTAATGTCAGTCAAATTGTTTTTTTTGAGGCAGTTAAGCTGATGTTCAAGGATTGGTTTGCCGCAGACGGGGATCATAGGCTTGGGAATGTCGCTTGTAATCGAAGCGATTCGCTTCCCCTTTCCTCCGGCCATAATTACAACCGGAATCAAAAAAAGCGATCCTCAAGCATAAGACAAAGGCAATGGTAAACGGGAAGATGAAGTTCCTGAATTTTATACGTTTCGTTTTCCGGTACTATTAGCGAAACATCGGCAAGACGCCGTAATTCTCCGCCGGAACAGCCGGTTAGTGCTACAACTTTCATTTTTTTTGCTTTTGCAGTAACAGCAGCATAACAAACATTCTTTGCATTTCCGGAAGTAGAGATGCCAAGAAAAACATCGCCTTCCTTTCCGTAACCGTAAAGCTGCTGGGCAAAAGTTATGCTTCCGTCTATGTCGTTTATGGAAGCAGTATTAATCGAAGCGTGACCGGTCAGTGAAATTGCAGGGAGTCCGGGCTCAAGACGGGTTTCCAGGTATTGTGCAATCCCAGAATCTATTTCTTTTAATTTGTTAATAAAATCATTAGGGAGCTTGCGTTTTTTTACAAAACATTTCATTAATTCGCCGGCAATATGTTCGGCGTCTGCCGAGCTGCCTCCGTTTCCCGCTATTAATAATTTACCGCCATTGGAAAATGCTCCGGTAATGATTGCAAAGGCGTTATCAATATCACCCTTAATGGGTTCCAGTTGCGGATATCTGGTAATTAATTGTTGTATATAATCCATGCCTGTGTACCTGTTTCTGTAAAGCTGGCCGGTAAAACCAGTCCTTGTTTTTCTTTTAATGCACGAATAAGAGAAATCCGCCTGCATGGATTACAGTATATCATCATAAAACCTCCTCCGCCCGCACCGGTAATTTTTGCCGATTCTGCTCCGTTTTCTATGGCATACCGGTACATTTCTTCTATAAAGGAATTGGATATTGATGATGCAGCATTTTTTTTTGCATGCCATCCGTGTAAAAGACAGTCGGAAAACCCTTTAAAATCCCCTTTTAACAACGCCTCTTTCATATACACGGCCTGTTTTTTTAATTCATGCATACTTTCGATACTTTTTTCGTCCCCTTTTTGCGTATGCTGTATTTGTTCTTTTATGATATTTGCGCTTTCCCTGGAAATTCCTGTGTAGTATAACACCAACGACGCTTCAAGTTCATTTCGAATCCAGCGCTTAAGTCTGAGCGGATTAACAATTACCCGTTCTCCTTCGTAGAATTCCATAAAATTAAAACCGCCAAAGGTAGCTGCATATTGATCCTGTTTGCCTCCGGCCAGTCCCAAATCTTCGCGTTCAATTGAATAGGCCAAAGCTGCAATATCATATTCGCCAAGTGGAAGGTTTAACCATTCAACAAAGGCTTTAATTATCGCTACTACCAATGTTGATGATGAACCAAGTCCGGAACCGGCAGGTGCATCGGTATAGGTGGTCATTGTAAAGGAAAGAGGTTTTTTTGTAAAATCCGCAACAATCCGGTTATAGATGCCGGTATGTAAAGGCAGAGCAGAGGAAGCCGGTAATTGCTCCCCGCAGGGATATTCTTCGCTGTTGTTTATGTCGGCAGCAATGAATACAATTTTTCCTGTTTCATTAGGTTCTATTGTACAGTAAGCGTACAGGTCTATTGTCGAATTAAGTACGTACCCGCCAAATTGGTTATAATATGTAGCAATGTCGGTACCGCCGCC
>Ga0082212_10002107_pt1 | contig 29269 bp, 23 predicted proteins | sample TergutNt197P3_FD_71548 | JGI IMG/M metagenome (GOLD analysis project Ga0082212, IMG submission 71548) | Neocapritermes taracua P3 segment gut microbial communities from Petit-Saut dam, French Guiana - Nt197 P3 | ecosystem: Host-associated > Arthropoda: Insects > Digestive system > Gut ...
TTCCGCTTTCATAACTCGCGTATCGTTCACTTATAAAGCTGTCGACACGACCGTCCTCTATAAGCTTGGCCGCTTTGATCAATCCTAGCGCGAAGGCGTCCATACCGAGAATAAACGCGAGGAACATATCCTTTGCGGTATAACTCGGACGACGGTTTTTCGCGTCGAAGTTCAGACCTCCGCTCGGGCGCAGACCGCCGTTTTTCAGCACCTCATACATACACATCGTCGTTTCATATACGTTGAACGGAAATTCATCGGTATCCCAACCCAGCAGCAGATCACCTTGATTGGCGTCAATGGAACCGAGCATTCCGTTGACAGCGCTGACACGCAGGTCATGCTGAAAGGTATGACCTGCTAAAGTGGCGTGATTGGCCTCGATATTGAGCTTAAAATCCTTGTCCAAGCCATACTGACGGAGAAACCCTATGGCCGTCGCCGCGTCGAAGTCATACTGATGCTTCATGGGTTCCTTCGGTTTCGGCTCGATAAAGAATGTCCCGTTAAAGCCGATACCGCGAGAGTAGTCCACAGCCATATGCATGAGTTTTGCAATATTCTCGATCTCAAACTTCATATCGGTGTTCAAAAGCGTCTCATATCCCTCGCGGCCGCCCCAGAACACATAGCCGGTCCCGCCGAGTTTAACCGTCAGGTCGAGAGCTTTTTTTATCTGCGCGGCCGCGAAACAGTAAACATCCGCCGAATTTGAGCTGCCCGCGCCGTTCATGAACCGGGGGTTGGAAAACATATTGGCGGTACCCCAGAGACACTTGATGCCGGTAGAACTCATTTTCTCAAGGATATAGTCGGAGATGATATCGAGCCGTTTGTTCGTCTCTTTTATATCCTCCGCTTCAGGAACAAGGTCGGCGTCATGGAAACAGAAAAACTCCAGCCCGAGTTTGCTCATAAACTCAAACCCCGCGTCGACCTTTGCCTTGGCGTGCTCCATTGTTCCTGTTTGTACGGCGCCGAAGCTTTTATCCGCGGTTCCGACCCCGAACATATCGGCGCCGGTCGCCGAGAGGTTATGCCACCACGCCATCGCGAACGGAAGATGTTCCTTCATTGTTTTACCCATTATTTCCCGGCCCGGATCATAGTACTTGAACGCGAGTTCATTTTTACTCGATGAACCCTCGAACTTTATTTCCGGGATGTCTTTAAATATTTCGCCCATGGTTTTCTCCTTAATACGTATATTTTACTGCAAATTAATTCCTTTAAAATAACTGTCTATTAGTATAGCTGATTGTATAGAGGTAATGATATGTGATAGTAACCAAAAAGCTTGACTCTTTTTATGCATTATGATAAAATCCCTGTAAACAGAATATTACAAAGACTGTGACGAGGAGTAGTAACCGGTAATCCCGCGTCAAAGAGAGCGGCCGACGCTGTGAATGCCGTACGGGGATCCTGTGAAGTAGCCTTTGAGTTTCGTTTCGAACATAAACCGATGATAGGTTTTCAGTAGAATCCGACGTTGACGCGCACGTTATAACGCGACCGGGATATTTGTTCCGGAACGAGCGCGTAACTTTTATGTTACGAATATGAGGTGGTACCGCGCAGCGATGATGCGTCCTTAAATTTTAAGGATGCTTTTTATTTTATTTATTATAAAAAAGCGGACGGGAACGATGATAGCTTCTGATTATCTTGTAAAAACCGAATTTGAGTCCTACGAGGATTTCCTGAGAAATTATTTCTTGCGTTACAGCGATAATTTTAATTTTGCAACCGACGTCGTAGACGCTTACGCGAGAAGGGAACCCGACCGGCTCGCGCTGGTTTATTGTGATGAAAACGGCAGAAATGAGAGGAGATTTACCTTTTCGGAGATTTCAGAACTATCTTCGCGCTGCGCGGCCTATTTACTGTCGCTCGGAATAAAGAAGAAAGACAGCGTCATGGTTATTCTTAAACGACGCTGGGAGTACTGGGTGATCGCCGTCGCGCTGCACCGCATCGGAGCCATTCTTATTCCCGCTTCCTATCAACTGACTGCAAAGGATATCTCATACAGAGCAAACGCGAGCGGAGCTAAAATGATAATAGCCGCCGACGATGATTATGTTATATCACAGATAGAACTCGCGAAAGCAGAGTGTCCCGGATTGCTGATGGCGGCGCTTATCCGTAAACAACGTGACGGATGGATAGATTTCTCGAGAGGGCTAAGGAATACAAAAGACTCTTTTACAGTGGACAGAACCATCAGTTTCGATGATCATTTTCTTATTTACTTCACCTCCGGGACCGACGGATTCCCGAAGATGGCAACCCACGCGAATACCTATCCTTTAGGGCATATCGTTACGGCCGGTTACTGGCAGTGTGTTAAAGACGGCGGGTTGCACTACACCGGAGCCGACAGCGGCTGGGCTAAGTTCGGATGGGGAAGCTTTTACGGACAATGGCTGTGCGGGAGCGCGGTTCTGGGATTTGACGCCGCGAACAGATTTGACGCGAGGATACAGATAGATGTTATCAGAAAATATAAACCAACCACCATATGCGTGCCGGGGACCATATATCGCCTGCTCATGCGCGAGGGACTGAAAGGCGATGATTTCGCCTCGGTCTTACACTGCTGTACCGCAGGGGAACCGCTTTCGCCGTCTACGGTTGAGGAATTCAGAAAACTGACCGGATTGACCATTCATGAGGGATACGGGCAGTCGGAAAGCAATGTTATGATCGCGAATTTTCCGTGGTTTGAGGCGCGGCCCGGCTCGATGGGGAAACCATCGCCGCTTTTGAATATTGTTCTCGAAGACGATGAAGGCAGAATATGTCCTCCTAATACCGAAGGGGAAATTGTGATACGAAGTCTGCAATACGGTCTGCCTGAAGGGTTGATACAGGGTTATTTTAATAAAGGGAGAACAGAAAAAGCCTACGGTGAGGATTTTAAATACCGGACCGGTGATATAGCCTACCGCGACGAAGACGGATATTATTGGTTCGTCGGCAGAAATGACGACATAATAAAATGCTCAGCCTACAGGATAGGTCCTTTTGAGGTGGAAAGCGTACTTCTGACCCATCCGGCGGTCAGGGAATGCGCCATAACCGGAGCTCCTGACCCTATCCGGGGACAGGTGGTTCAGGCGACGATTGTTCTTGAAAAGGGGTACTCTGAATCCGAAGAACTTACAAAAGAGATCCAGGAACACGTAAAAAATCAGACGGCTCCGTATAAGTATCCCCGAATAATCCGTTATGTAGAAAGCCTTCCCAAGACCAACTCCGGGAAAATAATACGCAAGGCTATTCGCGGCGAATACGCTCCCGAAAGGGTTTGAGTTAATTTCGAATATTCTATTCTTGTTTCCGGGATGGTACAATATACATAATGCCGGAGAGAACACCGGTAATTCATAAAAAAGGAGTAAACACATGCGGTACTATGAAAGTGAAGGATTTGGCAAAGTATATACTCTGCGTATAAATCCCGGCGAGGATATGCTGGGAGAGATCGAGAATTTTATTATACGTTCCGGGATGAAATACGGCGCTATCGTTACCGGACTCGCAACCTTTAAGAATTGTGTGCTCCACATGGTCACGACCACCGGATATCCCGCCGTTGAACACTTTGAAAGCTGGAATGATAAACCACTTGAACTATCCGCTATATCCGGTGTGATAGCGGATTCGGTTCCGCATATCCATATGGTAGTATCCGATAAAAATGTCGCCTATTCGGGACATTGTGAACCGGGATGTACGGTATTATATCTTTGTGAGATAGTTATCGTCGAGATAAAGAACGGTAATTTTAAGAGAATAAGAGATGAATACGGGATAAATCAACTAGTCGGCATTGACGAACAGGAGATAAAAGGATAAGCAACACCGATCAGCGCATATATGACTGCTGACAGCGCCACTTTTTTGGAACCGAGAATTATATCCGCATCGTGCGCGATGTAGAGTTCTCCCGAAAACAAACTCATAAGTCCATTCGAGGAGAATATGCGCCTGAACGCGTGTGAAGACAAGATAACTATATCAAAATAAAAATAATATATTTTTGGCTGGATCGGTTTTCGAGATACAGCTCTCAAAACCTAAAACATGCGGTATCTTAAGGTCAACTCGGGTACCACATGTTTTTTATTGTCATTCTATTAAAGATTTCTATGGGCGCTCCTGATCTGCTCTATACTGACTAAACGACACCGGCAGTTTACAATCATCGTCTTTTGGTTTTTCACCGCATAATAATTTTAATAAAAAATACCCAATTTTTACATAGAATGGTAAGTAGATTTTACATAGGGAATTAATAATTGCATTAGCAGCGCAAAACCGATGGCTGCAAATAAAAAATAGAGATAAGGTGAAGAAATGAGAAAGTCCATCGTTTTAAAATTTATCGCAGCAGTTATGCTTGTGGCTGTCATGATAACGGGTATGGCAGGTTGTAATTCCGCGACGAACAGTCCATCCGCGGAAAATACTCAAGGGAATTCAAGCTCACAAAACTCCAATGCTTCAGCATCCAACAATGAGTCTACCCCTACGGCAGTAGGAAAAAACGAATCTCCCATAACCGTCGTATGGTATCCGAACGAGTCGTCAAATACCCATGACGATATACGCGCCGAAGTCGCAAGGCTCATAGAGCAGGCTACTGGCAGGAAGGTCGAGAACAAAACCACGACTGATTACACAATTGCGATTCAGTCTATAGCGAGCGGTTCGGCAGATATCGCTATGGCGATGGGCGCGGTCGGCTATATCGAGGCGAAAAATCAAAACCCCGAGATCGATGTTTTGTTCGTGAATGCCGATAAAAACGGGACGCTCGAAGAGGCGAAATACTTCGCGTGGATATGTGTCAGCAAAGACGACGCCGATCAGTATAAAAATAACGGAAATTATACCATAGATAATATTAAAAATAAGAAGATGTCTTTTGTTTCGAACAGCTCTACCTCGGGATTCAGAGTACCCACGTCTTCGATAATCGCACATTTTAAGAGCGACAATCTAACCGAAGACGACCTATTGCCCGACGGTGACTTCTTTAAAGAAGTGTATTTTGGGCAGTCCCATCAGGGTTCAGCTATCAACCTTATCACAGGGAACTCCGATGTTGCAGCCTTCTGTGATATCGAGCTTGCTCCTTACATACAGCTTAAAGAGGGAGAAGAGAATACGGTCGGCGCTGTATATGAAATCATTGTGGGGGCGGACGCTCCTTTTGATGTTCATACCGGAAAAGAATTTGTCGTTATAGCATGCACACCTGTTTTCAACGGTCCAAACGTATATAACCCGAAAAATTTGAGCGCGGAGGAGGTAAAAGCTATTCAGGATTTGTTTACCTCAGCAGAAGTCGCGGATAATGAAATACTTTTTTACGACGCGAGCGTCGAAGGTTCATTTGGTTTATACAAGAAAGCTTCCAGCTACGGATACGTCCTCACAACTGATTCTTGGTATGACCCTTATCGACAGTAGAACAGAAAGAGGAGAGTCTATGCCTATTCTGGAATTTAAGTGTGTGAGCAAAGTATACAACAATCAGACAACGGCTCTGACCGACGTATCATTTTCGGTTGAAGAAGGTGAGTTTGTATCTATCATAGGTCCGTCCGGTTCTGGAAAATCAACCATCCTGCGTTGCATCAACAGACTTGTTGACGTAACGCAGGGAACCATTATTTTTGATAATAATGATATTACGCGCGCCGACAAAAAAGAAATTCGTCAGACTCGAAAAAAAACCGGTATGATATTCCAGCATTATAATCTTGTGGAAAGATTAAGTGTTATTGAAAATGTTCTTCATGGAAGGCTCGGACATAAATCCGCTGTGGCCGGCGCTATTGGGTATTACACTGAGCAAGAAAAGGAAAGCGCTTTTCAAATAATTGAAAAACTCGGTCTTACCGCTCAAGCATATAAACGCTGCGATGAATTATCCGGCGGACAGAAACAGCGGGTTGGTATTGCTCGTTCGTTAATGCAGCAGCCAAAACTGATCTTATGCGACGAACCCATCGCCTCGCTTGATCCCGGTTCATCTAAGATCATCATGGATCATTTGAGAAATATCAATAAAACTATGGGAAAAACCTGCATCTTTAATCTTCATCAGGTGGACGTCGCTCTGAAATATTCAAAGCGAATAATAGGCATAACACTTGGACAAATCGTATATGACGGACCCCCGGAACAGTTGGATAAATCAAAGATCTATGAGATATACCAATCAGACGAAGGCGAGTTGATCACAGATGTCTCGTAAACGAATATATATAAACACAGTATCGAATGATCAGGTATCGGTGTTTGTCAAAAAAAAGCGAACATTTACGCTTACTTTTATTGGGATAACAGCCGTATTTATCCTTTCAGTAATAATATCAAAATATGATATTAAAGATGGAATAGAGTCAATTCCGAAGGCTATCTTTTGGATTGCGAAGAACTTTATCCCCGACAAAAATGCATGGGCACGATTCCCCAATATTATATCAAAACTCATCGAAACGGCGCTTTTATCTGTTGCCGTCACTGTATGCGCAGCAATATGCGCATTCTTTTTCAGTTTGCTCGGGACAAGAACTATGAAGATTCCTGGATGGATAGGGAGAATAGTCAGGATCATCGCTGCATTTTTCAGAAATGTGCCAGACGTAGTTTGGGCTATTCTGCTTCTTTTTTCATTCGGACAGAATATATTAACTGGTTTCTTCGCTTTATTTTTTTATTCCTTCGGCACCTTAACGAGAGCTTTTATTGAAACAATAGATGAGGTGAGTTCATCCTGCATTGAAGCCCTGCGCGCTACCGGAGCTACATATTTACAGACGGTATTCCAGGGAATAGTCCCCTCCTCGCTTCCCGAGATAATTTCATGGGTCCTGTATATGATAGAGATGAATATACGATCCTCAACGCTGATAGGTATTCTAACTGCGACAGGCATAGGGGCTTTGTTCGATTTGTATTATAAACGGCTAAATTACAGTTCGGCGAGTCTCGTCGTAATTTCTATTGTAGTGTTAGTAATTATTATTGAAACCATATCGAATCAAATAAGAAAGGTAATTATGTGATGGGAGACCTTATTATTGCGGTTCCCTCTCCTCTTTCAATTGATCTCAAAAGACAGATAAAAAAGACGCGAAAAGGCAGGATCAAAACAGCGGCAGAATCAAAAAGCGGGTTAGTTGTCAGACTTACAATCATCATCCTTCTTGGACTTACCGTATACGGGTTCTTAACCTTTGACTATAAAAATATCATCTTTTCCGAAGCTGTATCCGGCACGCTAAACAATATCAAAGTTTTGTTCGGACAACCGCGTTTGAAATATAACACATTTTCCGGCGCGCTTAACGCATTACTTATGACCTTTTCCCTTGGGGTACTCTCCACGATTTTCGGCGCAATAATCGGGTTCTTCGGCGCTTTATTATGTGCAAAAAACATAGCGAACCCAATAACCGCCGGCATAATAAAGAGTTTAGTCGCATTTGTCAGGGCAGTACCAACTATATTATGGGTACTGATTTTTACAGTGGCGGCTGGATTGGGAAGTGTCGCCGCGGTCATCGGACTAACACTTCACAGCGCCGGTTATTTGATAAAAGCGTATTCTGAGTCCATAGAAGAAATAGACTATGGGACTATAGAAGCGTTAAAAGCGAGTGGCGCGGGCTATTGGCAGATAATTTTTCAGGCTGTTCTTCCTTCTTCGATAAGCTATATGACCGCTTGGACTTTTCTCAGATTTGAGATTAACTTTACAAACGCAATAGCGATAGGGGCCGCCGCCGGAGCGGGAGGCATAGGATTTGATCTTTTTATGGCCGGAAATTTCTACTTTGATCTTCACGAACTCGGATTTATTACATATATAGTTGTGGCGGCAGTAATATTGCTTGAAGCTTTCGCGACAAAAATCAAAGCTACGGTCAGATAAAATGGAGGTGCTCATGGTCAGTGAAAAAATAATTCGAAGAATTATGTACGGAACGGTTGCGTTGGGTATATTGATATCTGTTTTATCATCCTTGTTTTCTTCCGCCGCCCTTCAACAAATAATTCTGATTACAGGACTGCTGCTTTCGTCATTCGGGGTCATATTCGGCATGTTTTCCTAAGTCAATCTTGTGGGGTAACGGTAAAATAAACGCTGTATCCGGAGGCATCTATTGGTATGGACATATGCTGACACGAGGAATTGATAAAAAGCAGCAGGTTTTTTATGATTTTTCAGCATTTGAAATATTAAGAGGTAAGAAGTCTTTTTTGGTATGCGACAAAGTGTTTGACTCGCTGAATATTGACTTTCCATATGATTATGTCATGTTTAGTGAGTTTGTCTCTAATCCGCTTTATAAGGATGTTGAAGCAGGAATTAATAAATTGCGCAAAAATAAATGTGACGTCATTGTATCCGTTGGTGGAGGGAGTTGTATCGACACGGCAAAAGCAATAAAGTATTACTCGAATGTCGATTTACCTTTAATGGCGATCCCAACAACCGCAGGAACCGGAAGCGAGGCGACGCATTTTGCGGTTATTTATAAAGATGGTGAAAAACAGTCCATTGCCGATGAGCGTCTACTGCCCGATTATGTGATTTTACAACCTTGCTTATTAGAGACACTGCCTGTATATCAAAAGAAATGCACTATGCTTGACGCGTTATGTCAAGCGATTGAATCTTGGTGGTCAAGAAGTTCCACCGTTGAAAGTATTGAGTACTCAAAAAAGGCGATAAAGCTGATCCTTGAAAACATGAGCGGTTACTTTAAAAATACAGACAAAGGAAACTCAAATATGCTCGCGGCGTCAAACCTATCGGGTAAAGCTATAAACATAACCACTACTACCGCCCCGCATGCTATGAGTTATAAGCTGTCTTCCCTGTATGGACTGCCTCATGGGCACGCGGTTGCGCTCTGCTTACCGAAGGTTTGGCGGTATATGGGAAACTTCAGCGATATTGCCAACGCTCTCGGCAGCCAAAACTATAATCAAGCATCTTCATTTTTTGAGTATTTGCTTTCAGACTTAGAGATATCAACGCCTCAAAAAATAAGCTCTGATGATATTGAAGTTTTAGTGAGATCCGTGAATGCCGAAAGACTTCGTAATAATCCTATTGATCTATCTGTAGATGCGATAAGGAATTTATACAAAGAAATCCTGGAGGTAAAAAATGACAAGAAGAATTGAAACAGTTATTTTCGACTGGGCTGGTACTACCATTGACTATGGCTGTTTTGCTCCTATAAAAGGATTTATCGAAGGATTTAAAAGTATTGGAATCGATATTACCAATGAAATGGCCCGCGGACCGATGGGGATGTCAAAAATCGATCATACGCGCGCGATTGCCGCTATGCTTCCATGTCAACTTTCGGAAAAACAGATTTTGAAAGCATATAAAGTTTTTGAGGAAACCTTATTTGCTAACATCGAACACCACTGCGACATAAAGGATCATGTCACGGTAACCGTATCCGCACTTCGTGAACGGGGAATAAAAATAGGCTCTTCAACAGGTTATACCTCGGCGATGATGGAACGGATTATACCGGTGGCTGCAAAACAGGGGTATTCCACAGACTATTGTATAGCGCCGGATCAGACCCTTAAAGGCAGGCCCTATCCGTATATGATTTGGAACAACCTGATGAATTTCGGTATTGACGACCCGAGAAAAGCGATTAAAATCGGGGACACCGCTGTGGATATAGCAGAAGGCCAAAATGCCAATTGTTGGACGGTTGGTATTATTATGGGGTCTTCAGAACTTGGACTTAATCGTGAAGAAGTTGCTGAGTTATCGATGGAAGAGTTAAATGATCGCAAGAGAGCCGTTCGCGCGTTATATTACAAAGCCGGGGCTGACTACATCATTGACGACATGAACGAGCTGCTCAGTGTAATTACCGATATTGATCGCCATCTTGTTCTTAACACATATCGCAAGCTGCTCACACCCGGACCGTTAACGACACGCAAATCCGTTAAATATGCTATGAACACGGATCATTGTACATGGGATGATGAATATAAGAAAATCACAGTATCTGTGATGGAAGACATAAACAGCATATCCGCCAACGGTGATTACGCAACGGTGCTATTACAGGGTAGCGGGTCGTATGCGGTAGAGGCAATGATTAACTGCCTATGCCGCAAAAAAGACAAAATTCTATTTTTAGTCAACGGTGAATATGGAAAGCGTATGCTCACAATCGCAGATAACTCACACAGGGATTACGAATACATGAAGTTTGATATGACGCAACCGGTAAATGTTGAAAAGGTAGAAAAAAAGCTAAAAAAGGACAAAGATATAGATGTGGTCATATTTGTGCACTGCGAAACCACGACCGGCGTCATAAACCCAATAAATGAACTTTCAAAACTCGCTAAATCCTACGGCAAAAAAGTGATGGTCGACGCCATGTCCAGCTTTGCTGCCTATGAAATCGATATGCCCGGTTTAGAAATCGACGCTTTGACGGCAAGTTCAAACAAATGTTTAGAAGGACCCCCCGGATTATCCTTTGTCATAGCAAAAAAAGGACTTCTGGAAAAAAGCGAGGATCAGTCATACTCTCACAGCCTTGATCTGTTTGACCAATATCGGAGTTTATATTATAACGAAGGCAAATTCCGCTTTACCTCTCCAACAAATATTCTGCTGGCACTGCGCCAAGCTCTCGACGAATACAAAAAGGAAGGCGGTCTATCGGCCCGTAAAGCAAGGTACATGAAAAATCACGAAATTCTCGTTTCGGGGCTTGAAAAACTCGAGATACGATCAATTGTTTCTCCAAAGTATCAATCATACATTATCACTACATTTGACTTGGGGAATTATAAATTCGCCGAACTGTATGAGACTCTTAAACAAAAAGAGTATATTATATACCCCGGAAAATTGACATCTGCTCCCAGTTTCAGAATAGGTAATATAGGGGATGTGTATCCGTCTGATATGGCTGGGGTTGTTGAAGCAATAAGCGAATTTGTTTATAAACAATAAGCCGGAGTAAAGCATAAACGGAATCTGCGGATCGCGCACTTTAGGTTTTTAGATAAAAAGACTGTTTTTATTGAGCAATGAATTAATGTTTTTTCCCAAAATTGCTGCTGTGATTATTTTGATTATCTCGGCCGGTATAAACGGAATCGCGCAGGCCATAAACGCGGTTTTTATCCCCGAGCGCATCACTAAGCAGAAAAAGATTGTTCCACAAAGAAAATTGATTGCCGTTCCCGCCATCGCGCGCATTAATATATTGGCCAACTTACGGTTTTTTCCCCTGCTCATTCCGGCGATAAAAGCGGAGATCGGAAAAGAGATGATAAAGCCTCCGGTGGGGCCGATAACAATCCCCAAGCCGCCTGTAAAATTCGCAAAAACCGGAACGCCGACAATACCGATCAGCACATATATGACTGCTGACAGCGCCCCTTTTTTGGAACCGAGAATTATACCCGCGAGAAGTATGGCAAAGGTCTGCAGCGTCATCGGTACCCCGTAGGGCATAGGTATGCTTATCTGAGCGCAAACCGCGGTTATTGCGGAGAATATCCCGACATGACTTATATCGCGGATAGATATTTTACCGGCTGACATATACATTTTATCTTTAACAGAATTCCGAGCGGCCACCGTTAATCTCCCTGACCATATAAATACTATTTTATCAAGTCAGTCACATTTCCGGGGATGACTATACCCTCTTTGCCGAACGCCTTTTTGATTTCTTCGAAGATTTTATTTCTGAACGACCAGTAGTTGCCCTGCGTCACCCAAACACGGACCGAAATATCGGTTCCGTTTGCGGAAAGCCCGGTCACGATGACTGCCGGCGCCGGATCCTCAAGCGAGAGTTCTCCCATGTTTTTTATGACAATGAGGACTATATTCCGAACATGGTCTATATCATCGTCGCGCGACACAGTGAACACGATGTCGCAGCGGCGTTCTGAAACGACCGAAATATCGGATATCTTAGCCCCGGCGACGTCTGAATTCGGGATAAGGACCTGCCGGTCGAATGTCTTTAGCTTTGTGTAGACAAGACCGATGCTCTCAACCGTACCGTCCACGCCTTCTATAGAAACAAAATCACCCCGCGCGAAAGGTTTTGAGATCATTATGAAAACCCCGTTCACCATATTTGAGAGGCTGCTTTGCAGGGCGAGCGAGACCGCGAGACCGGCTGTTCCGAGTATGGTGAGCAGTGAAGTCATAGAGAGCCCGAGGTGCGCCGCCACCGTTATGAACAAAACGATGTACAAGATAGCCTTAATAGCCGAACGGATATACGGAAAAACGATAGGATCGATTTTTGACTGCTTTTTCAAACCTTTTTTGACAAGCGCGATAATGATCCTGATTATGATAATACCGATAACCAATATTATTAAGGATTCCAGCAATACACGTCCGTTTTCCTGAAAAAATTCATTTATTTTATATATTATTGTATCCATAATCCTCTCCTGAACCATAATGCTTTTATATTTCACCCACAGTACCGTCGACGTGATAAACTGGGTCGTATTGAATGAATTCATACGGGTATTTTATCATAACTTCTTCATCCAATTCGATACCGAGCCCCGGGCCCTTCGGTATCTCAAAATATCCGTCTTCGGGTTTCAGGGAAATTCCGCTGTAGATATCCTGTCTCGCGTACACAGAACCCGCCGCGAATTCAAGTATCAGGAAATTTTGTGACGCGGCTGAGACCTGAAGACTCGCGGCTGTCGCGACAGGACCGTTTGGATTGTGGGGCGCAAGTTTTATCTGGAAGGTTTCCGCCAACGCGTCGATCTTCATTATTTCGGTTATGCCTCCGCAGTGGCAGATGTCAGGCTGCGCGATATCAATAAGGCGTTGTTGTACCGTCTCGCGGAAATCATAGCGACTGAACAACCTCTCCCCTGCGGCTATTGTCATATTTGGAACAGCGTCCCGGATTTGTTTGTACGCGAGCATATTTTCCGGAGGAACAGGTTCTTCATAAAACAAAATATCATGGTGTTGAGCGGTAAGTATCTGTTTAATTGCCATATTAGGGGGTGACTGCCCGTGATTGTCGATGGAGATATACTTGTCATGTCCTATCGCTTCGCGTATTTCTCCCAAACGCCTGTCGAATCCGGATAAATACTTATACGGGTCATATAACCCATCCGCACTTGAACCGCCTCCGGTCTTGATACCGGCAAATCCGATGCTGATTGCTTTTTTAGCGGATTCAGCGTCGCCGGCATGTGTATATGCAAGGATTCTGTCGCGAACGGCGCCGCCCAGGAGCATATAAACCGGAACCCCCCGGATTTTTCCGTTTATATCCCAGAGTGCCTGGTCTATGCCGCTGATGGCAGACATATGTATGAATCCGCCTTTCCAGAATCCGTGACGATACATTTTTTGCCAGATTTTTCCTATATAACGGGGATCCTCTCCGATCACGCTCCTTCGGGCAAGTGTCTTAATACATTGTTCCACTGCCGGGGTCTGACCTTCAACGCTTGCCTCTCCCCAGCCGTAAATCCCTTCATCGGTCAAAACCTTTACGAACAACCAGTTTTGACGACCGGCAGAAACTAAAAATGTCGTTACATCGGTGATAAGCATAATATGAACCTCCATTAATAAAAACTTATAAATCTAAGACTCAAAGCAGAATCGCTTTTCCAAGGCGGAAGGAGTAAATATAACATTCCTTTACAGGAATCGAAAACCTTGCCTCGACCGCCTTTTTATATAAAGCCAGCTGTTTAGAGTACCGTTTTACAAGCGTATCTCCGTTTGTTACTCGATCGGATTTATAATCGATGATTACCGCACCGTCATGCTCAAAAAGAATGCAATCGACCACCCCCTGCACCATTATTTTCTCCTCAGAAAGAGCGTCAGGTAATTCTGCCAATTCAGATGCGTTAACCGTGTCGATAAACGCGTGTTCGCGTAAAATCTTACCTGCCGCGACTCTTTTCCCCAGGTCACCGGTAAAAAAGGTTTCCAACTGAACTATGTCTACAGCAGACGCCTGTCCGGCGCTCAAGAATCCCTTTTCGGTAAGCCGCCTGACTTCATTAGGTATTGACTTCGTCACGGCCTTAAAGTCAGCATACTGCATAAATTGGTGTATTGCGTTTCCCCTTGATGCGGGGGATAATTCCGTACTTTCAAAAAATGAAGGAGCTTCATATAGAATAGATGTATCGTGGGAGAGTTCTGAAACGGAAACCTTGGACGGTACCGCGGAGAGTGGCGAACGAGGATAGGCGTAAGAGATCCTCTCATTTATTTCCTTTATGATCTGAGGATCCGGGACAAGGTATTCCAGGCTCGCGCTTTGGGCTATTTCAGTTTGCGGTGGGTTATATCTGACGGTTATTTGTCCTGCGCTGAAACTTCCGTTCTCTTTCAATGCTCTGACAAGCTCCCTGTGATCCTCATCAATGCTGAGAAGTATCCATGAAAGGTGATTCTTCGTTTTTGAGGCAGTATAAACCGACACCGGAACTCCTTTGCGGGTATCCGGAATGGTTTTATCCAAATCATCTGTGGATGATACTATAAAAATTCTCTGTTTTGCCCTTGTGAGAGCGACATATAATACCCGGCACTCCTCACTTATCATCTTTCGTTCCTGATGCGCGGCTATAGCCCTGTAGTGAATGGTGTTTCTCATAGCGAGCGGTGAAGACGGACCATCGGTTTCGACCCTGTGACGAATCCCGATACCGAGCTTTCTGTCGAAAATAACCGTAGGAAGGCGAAAATCGGAATAAACAAATCCTTTAGCCGCGTCGGCGAGGATAACGATAGGCCACTCCAGACCCTTTGAACGATGTATGGTAAGAATACTGACCGAGTCGGAAGAGGGGGTGAATCCGGTTGAAAATGTATCTCCCTGACGCTTTTGTCTTTGCATGAAACTTAAAAATCTTGATAAAGAAATACCTCCTTCGTTAGAAAGCCCGGCAGAGTATTCAATAAGCATGCGTATGTTTTTTCTGCGCTTTATATAATCGTCTCCCGCAGAAAGCAGCAGTTCGGCCTCAGTTTCATCTATTATGTCAGAGAGAAGCTCGTCAACAGGATTAGTGGCTGAGGCTATTCTCCAGCCATTCAAGCATTTGATAAAAGATTTTATCCTTTCGTCATCGCTTTTCAGCATAATGGGGAACAGATTATTGTAACGATCAGATTGTTTTAGGTTATAAATATCATCGGGAGTAAAACCGAAAAGCGGCGACAGCATGGCTGCGGTCATGTCCACATCACGCAGAGGATTATCGATGACAGAAAGCAGTGAGACAAGTATTTCTATTTCCGAGCTTTGGAAGAAAGAGTCCGACATATCGCAGTCTACCAGAATACCTGCGTTCTTCAAGGACTCCTCAATAAGCGGTCCCTTTGCCCTGGCGCGCAGCAGTACGCAAAAATCTCCGGGACGGCAGTTTCGACTGGTGATTGAGCCGTCAGGGGATGTAATATTAACTTTATATCCTTCAGAAAGCATATCTGAGATAAGTTTAGCTATTTCAACTGCCTCGATATTCTCTTGCCGGTTATCCTCAACCAATACTATTTCTATTCCGGATTCCGCCAAACTCTCTGAACTTGCTGAAGTCAACCTCTCCCCTTCCTTATAATCTATTTCGCCGACTTGTTCGGTCATGACCGCTGAGAACACATTGTTTACAGCGTCTATCACCTCGGTTCTGCTTCTGAAATTATGGGAAAGAGGTATATGTACCGGATATTCTCCGCTTTCTTCATCAAAGGCATTCTTTCGCTTTTCGATAAAGATCTCCGGTTCAGCGCGGCGGAACCGGTAGATGCTCTGTTTGATATCGCCGACGGCGAAAAGACTTTTTATATTTGGCTTTAGAAGGCTGAACAGGTAATCCTGAACTTCATTTATATCCTGATATTCATCGATAAAAATATAGTCATATCTGGAGAGAATATCGTCTCGAACCCGGCTGTCTTTTTCCAGCAGATTTATTGTATAACGCTCAAGATCACTGTAGTCAAACATTTTTCTTTTGTTTTTTATTGTCCGTAGTTCTTCACAAAATATCTCTGTCGCGTAAAAAAGCGCCTCAGCTGAGTCGGCAACATTTTTATTATCCCTATGAAATCCGGATTCGTCTATCTGAAAAAATCTTTTGTACAGATCGTTTTTTATTATATTTTTAACGCTGTTCCTGATTTCTTTGACAGATTCTCTGAGCAGAGGATCCGCCTTAGCAGCGGATTTAAGGGAAACCGGTTCATAATTCCGCAGAATTTCGACACATCTATCCCAGTCAGATTTATCCGCATACTCCCGAAGCATATATAAATAGTTTAAGTCATCAAAAAGCGCACCGCTGTATGCCTTGAGAAGGGCATCGTCTTTTTGCGCTTCTTCTATGGCGTATTCGGTCATGGTTATGGCCGCGTTGATATTTTCGGCAGCGTAACTGAGCATAACGCGGCCTATATTGGAATCTTTTATCATGATACAGTCATGCAGAAGTCTGAGACACTCTTCTTTCCAGCCCGAAGGAAACGCGATATCCGAAAGGAAACGTTCAAATCTTTCCACAGTATCCAACGCGTCCCTGTCGCTTCTCGCTCTGCCGAAAAGATCACTGTATTCGCGAAAGCGGCTTTGTTCATCGGAAAAAAGCCGCTCTGCGGTTCTCTCGAGCGCGAGTTCCCGCATTTCATCGATGAACAATTCAGCCGCGATATAAAAATCACATGGAATACCCGCTTCATTCCAATATTCGCGTAAAATTGACATGCAAAATGAATGTATGGTTGATACATTCATGCGTTTTACCAAGGATGATTGACGGCGAAGCCACGCATCATTCGGATTATTAATAAGCATCCGGTCAATCCGCTTTTTGATTCTCGCCGACATCTCAGCCGCGGCGGACTTTGTATAGGTAACGACGAGAAGACGGTCGGCGTCGACAGGGTTATCAACGCCGGTCATTATATGTATGACCCGCTCCACCAGCACCGCGGTTTTTCCGCTCCCCGCCGCGGCGCTGACGTAAACATCCCCGCCGATGTTTTCTATGGCTGTGAGCTGTTTTTCGGTGAACTCAATCATCTGTGTCACCACCCTTAAATGACCGGATACCGATGCCTTTTTCGACCTTACACTCCGAAACCAAGCGATCCCTGCGGCATACAGCTGTGTACGGACAGTAGCCGCAACAAGAAACATCACCCGTGACCGTTGGCAATGCTGAAATATCTCCTTTATCCAAGGAAGCGGTCATATCAAGAATAATTCTATCGATATGGTTCTTTATTCTATCCATTTGCGCAAGATCTACCAGTTTTCCCGGAGGACTTAGATTCCCGCTCTTACCGATACTCACCGGGATATATCGCCCGTTTCCTTCATCTTCCATGGCTCGGACTACGTTGACATCCCTTAATACAAGACCGTCCATACGGTACGCATCCCTGACCGGCCCTTTTTCCTCTTCAATTCCCGGAAGAGGCGGATCTGACGGCATGTACAGAACGCCCGCCGGAATAAGATTTTCACCGTAGCGGGATGCGCCGTTTTCGATAAGAGTAAACAGATATATCAGCATCTGGGTATTTAAACCATAAAAGACATCGTCCAGAGAAAACGACTTTATCCCCGTTTTATAGTCCAGAATCCGGATGTATTTACTCCCGTTTATCTCGGCAACATCGACTCTGTCAATCCTTCCGCTTACCGAGACAGTTTCTCCCGTAGGGAGCATAAGCGCCCTCGGCTCAATGCCGTTCCGGGAACCAATAGGTAACTCTACGTCGGTGGTGATAAAAAAAGATTGCCGCTGTTCCTTGCTGAGATAAACCGCTAATCTTACTGCCTGCTTTTTTAAGCGGCTTATTTGATATTCCGTACGTGCCGGCATACGGACGGATTCTCGAAAAAGCTCATTGATGTATTTGTCAGAGGCTTCATCACAAAGACTTCTTAATTGAGAATCGGTTACTTCTGTCAGGTTTCCTTTGGTTTTAGAAAATACATCTTCAATGACCGCGTGGATAAAGCTGCCCGATTGCAGCGGAGACATTTTTGCCTGCTCAATAGGTTTTATAAGCAGGATATAACGGAGGAAGTAACTAAAACCACAGTTCATATAGTTTTCAATCTGCGTGGGGGAAAAAATAATACTGCCATCAAAATTTTTTTGCAGCAGGCTGTGTGAAAGCCTATACTCCGGAATGTTTTCCGCCGTTTTTATTCTTTCCGCAAGATTGAAAAAATCGCTATTAAGGATCTCGGTTTTTACGAATTTATCCTCAAGACATGCTTTTTTCGCCGTCGCCTGGTTAACGATATGAGAAAACCTGATGTCCTCTGCCGGAGATGAGGATGGTGAGAAAATTTCGATATACTCCGAGAGTTTACCCGGCTTCTCGAACAATTCGCCCATCACCGACTCAACCGGAAATCCGAGATATACTCTTTCACTCGCGCAGGTCAGCGCATTGTAAAAATGCAACTCCTCCATTGCGCTGAGATAGTCAAAGCATCTTGATAACCTGCCGCCGTTCTCGTTGATAAAATCCCGTTCAGACAACGATAACAAAGGTAACTCGAAATCATTGCGGGGAAAAAGTCCTTCACATAATCCGATGACAAAGACTACCTTCGGATCGTTTGTGCGGATCCGGTCGGCGGCGCCTACCTGGACCTGCTCAAGTGTATCGGGGATATCACCGACACGGGTTTCAGAAAAGAGCACCTCGGCAACATCCGCTATGTCGGAAGGATGAAGTCGGTCACCGGAAAGAATATGATGCAATTGTTCCAACAGGGAGAATGCTCTTTGAGACTCTCCCCTTTCCGCCAGAGCGGCGGCGGCGCCGCAGCGCTTCATAAGAAAATATATCTCCCGCATAACAACATCGGCATTTTGATTCTCAGTTTTCTTGATAAACTCGGACACCCACCCGATAACTGTCAAACGTGTATCTTCTATTTGCCTTAGCTTTGTTTCTGAAATTTTTTGGGAAGATTCCGAGAACCCGTCGGGATCCCGAAAAAAAGGAGCAGTCAGTTCACTCTTGTCGGAAATGTCCCAGATATACAGATAATTCTCAAACGCGGATATCTCGGTCTCCGAAAGAGAAGTAAGCGTGGTTTTAAGCAGCGCCAGCAGATTTTCGGTATTCATATCAGCGAGCAGGGAAAGAGAAGCTCTGATAAACGCTGCCGGGGCTGAAAAACTTTCATTCCGGGTCCAATCAGGGAAATAAGGGATATCAAAAAGACGAAAGACCCTCTTTATTACCGTGCGGTATCGCTCAATGTCCCGGGTTATTACGGAGATATCGGAATACCGATAACCGGAATTTCGGACAAGTTCGGTGATCTCAGCGGCAGCCTTCTCAACCTCATCATAGGGGTTTTCGGCGCAGATTGTGAAAACGCCGTCGGTACTCGTATCGGGTTTTCCATAAGCCAGAAACTTCTCAAGAGCGGAAATGCCGCGCGACATTCCTTTATTTCCGGCAAGGTAGACCACGCATGGTTCTTTACCCGTACTTTGTCTGAAGATATCCATCAGGCGTATGGCGCTTTTACGGACATGGGAAAAAGGTCCGGTATCGTCGGAGTTGTTTTCATCGCCGAGAAGAGTTATTATAACTTCTCCCGACACCGCTGCGAGGTTCTCTATCATTCTGTATTCAGGTTCTGTAAACCCGGTGAATCCATCGATGTAAACTTTTATTCCTGAAAACGAGTAACCTTCAGAAACCGCGTCGGCCGCCGCGCTCAAGTGGTCGGACTCGTCCTCGTATCGATTTCTGAGCAGTGATTCATATTCATTGAAGATCAGAGACATCTCATGTAATTTAATACTTGTGAGCCTGGAGGGGGTGTGTTCTGCCAATGATATAAGTAATTCCGGGGTAACTGCGGCATTTTTAAACTCTTTTATTACATCGGCCATCGTTTTACAAAACCCGGAATCAACGCTCTTGCGTCGAAAAAAGGTTATATTCCCTGACAAAGCATCGAGAGTTCTGCGAACTAAAACCACTCTGGCCGCGTCAGTAAGGCGCTCTTTTGAAGTTTCTCCCGCGGCGCGCAATATATCATCAGCCAGCCTGGAAAAACTGCGCACATTAACAAAAGCAGCGCGGATTGGTCCAAGCATGAAAAACAGACGTTTCTCGTATGAAAATGAGCTTTGTTCGGGAACAAGTAAAATACTCCGGCACTCCTCTGACGCCGCGTTTTTTATCTCGTCCATCACAAAACGATTTTTCCCTGACCCTGCCCGGCCGAGAATCAGCCTCATATAACTCCCTCCGGAATTAATACTATTCGATAGGTGCTTTGAAAGCTTCAAATACCAGTTTAAAGTCCATATTGATAAAATAAAGACGAAGGCTCATTATTGAACAGTTATTTTCCCATTCGGTGAGATATTCAAGTCTTTTGTGATATAAATTGGTCATGTCATTATCGTCGATATAATCGGGATCGTTATCGATCCACATCCTATAATCAGGGTTCACCGGTTCGCCGTATGCTGATGAAATACTGTCCCTGAATTTGGAATAGTAGTCTATCATCTCGGGAACGCGGACACTCCATTCTTTTCCGTCACCCATTTCGACTCGGCATTCACCGCTTACCAAACTATCTTCTTCGAAAAAATAAAAGACGAGAAGATTTTCATCGTTTTCCTCTACTTCGAAAAGCATAAACATATCTTCTGCAAATACTTCTTCATGGGGAAGCTCTGTTTTTTTGACCTGTGCCTTGCTCATGCCCCAATCCGCGGATCTGAAATCCGGGATCTTTTCGGGAGGGTCCGGAATCTCTGCACTATCATTAATGCATGATGTAAGGGCAGAAACGGTCAATATCAAAATTATTAATATTGAAGCTGCTTTTTTCATGATTCAGTCAGCCTCCAGCCGAGAAGCGCTTCAGCGGTGATATCTGTATTAACACCCTTATCTTCAAGAAATTTTTCACTTTTCAACGCTTTGCCAAGAGTTTTTCCGGTATAGTGCTTGATAGGACCGGAGATATTCGGGATAGATTTTTTACCGGTGAATATCACAGCTGACTCAACGGTTACCCGATAGATTTTCTTTTCCCTCAACAGTTCAGTTACGGCTTTTTGAGCCGAAAGCGCCATAATTACAGGATTTTCATGCTGTTTTCTTTCCTTCTTGATAATTTGAGTGAGATTTTCGTCTTTTTCGTTTGCGTATAGTTCTCCTGAGAGGTCGCAGCCGATTAATACCAAGACTCCGAAATAGCCTATTAATATAGCGTCGGCGGATCCTGAGGTCTTTTTCCCCTTTACTTCGGCGGAGTATATTACCCTCCCGTCACTGCGCTTTATATATGCGCCAAGTATCCTTTTAAGTATTTTTATGCTGCGGTCATGATCATTTTTTCCGGCGTGGTTTTTGTGAGAGCCCCCTTCTTTATACTTCTTGACCAGCATATAAACAAGAAACGCGGTAATGATCACCGCGGCAAAAATCAGCGTAGTCTGCCAGGGCTCTCTATTGCTTAAAAGTGTCAGTAAAATATTCATCTCTTCTCCGATAGCTCTTGTTTGCACGGAATAAATCACACACAGATTCGCTGCGTATTTAATAGACTTTTTATCTCAACAATGAAGAGAGCTACCTACTCCCAAGAGTCGGTAAAAACTCCGTCGCCGTTGTAGTACAGATGATCCATGTTGGTTATATAAGAGTAATCGTCGCAGTCGATGACCCCGTATGCGCCGCGTTCTATGGTAAATCGCCTTACGTTGACCCCCCTATAAAATGATTCCGCGACCCATATATATGTATCGTCTATTCCCGCCACAACAGCGATGTGGCCATCCTTTCCGATAAGGTCTCCAGATTTTACCGATCCGGACTTAAGCAGCTCAACAGTCAGTGTCGTTCGTTCCCCTATTTTGTAAAATTCCCTTTCAACATGGTCGTAGTATCCTGCGCCGATATCTCCGGAATCTATCCCGCCGTTGATCATGACCCAACTTACAAACCCGCTGCAGTCGAGTCCGTTCGGATATTGTCTGCCACTCTCGAAAAACCCTTCATTCTGGAAATTTGTCAGCGGAGCGCCCCAAAATGCCGGACCGGCGACGCTCCTTCTTATATCTTTATACTTTGTCTCTGATAGATATAACCCTACATGATAATAACGTCCCTCGCCGTCACAGGAAGGTCTTCCTGGACTGGCATCCATTCTTCCGTTTTCATAGAAATAAGGGATCATGTATGGCATTTCAAGGGTAATAAACCTCGCGGCAGCGACCACCGCTCCCCGGGTTCCGTAACCCCCTGCGTCAGCTACCCGGCTGAAGAGTATCCTATCCATCATCTCTGCCTCCTGTTCGCTGTAATAACGATAGGGGATAAACTCTTTGCGTTCATAACTCGGAAGGATTATACAGTCCGTAACTGTAACTTCGGTCGAGGCGCTCATTGAGTTTTGAGCCGTCGCGGTTATGATCGCTACACCGTTTGCGTGACCTGTTACCGTTCCGTCGGCTTCAACTGTCGCGATGTTATCATCTGAACTGCTCCAGGTTACACTGTTGTCGGCGCCGCCGACCGTCTCTACCTCGGCAAGAATACGCCATGAACCTTCAAAAGGAAGGTAGGTTTCCTTTCTCGGTATAGAGACAGAGATTATTGCAGGGATCACTTCCTCTGCTGCAGGTTCTTCATCGGGGACGATTTCGGACAATACCGGATTGTTTTCTTCTATCTGTGAAACGAGCTCATCCTGGACACGATCAGCGTACACGACAGAGAATTGATCCATAATGCCGTCAACAATGAAAATTGAAAGCAGTAAAACGGCGATGATAAATGTTCTGGTTATCAGAGACGTCTGGGATACTGCGTGTCTTCTTGATTTTGGTACAGGTCTTACTTCTGCCCGTATGCTCTTTGAAACAGATTTACTGCTCGGAAGAGAATCTGCCCGGGCAGTGGGTTTGGGTTCTGATAAGGGAGACTTTTCAAGGGAATCATGAACAACAGCCGGCTGAGCAGGAGCAGAATCAACCGCTGTATGCTCATCTTCAGTCTTGGCGGAGGTCTTAGTCTTACTGTTTTTTGAGGAGGTTCCGGACGGTTCGGAGATTTCTTCAGAAGGAACAGGTTTTTTCCGAACCGGAGATTTTGCGTTTTCCGGTTTTTTTGGGATTTCATCGGCAGACTTTTGAGACTCGGATTTACGGGGGATCTTTTTATCATCTGTTTTTTTATCGGAAGGTTTTGGCCCTGCGGTTTTCGTCGCAGTAGATTTAGAAGCCGGCTTTACGGCAGCGGAAGCTTTTGGTCCCTGAGATTTTCCCGCTTCGGGTTTGACAGTGGATTTTCCCACCGGTTTAACAGTATTCTTTTTTGCGGAAGTGCCTTGAGCGGGATTTTTACTTTCATTTTTCGCGGTCGACGATTTGACTGAGGATTTCCCGCCGGTTCCGGTTTTTGTGGCCGAGTCTTTAACCGCCGGTAATTTTGCTTGAGATTTTCCGGTTCCGGAATCAACCGATGACTTTTTGACAGAGGCGGCTGCGGATTTCTTTGGAGCGGATTTCTTTGGAGTTGATTGTTTTTGGGGAGTAGTTTTAATCGGGTCGCTTTTGACGCCTGAAATCGATTTTGACGGCGAAGCTTTACCGGGAACGGCTTTTGTCGCAGAACTCTTTGCCGCTGCGGATTTTGCTCCCCCTGAGCCGGAAGCGGGTTTTCCCTTAACCGCGTCGCTTTTGACGCCTGACATCGATTTTGACGGCGAAGCTTTACCGGGAACGGCTTTTATCGCAGAACTCTTTGCCGTCGCGGATTTTGCTCCCCCTGAGCCGGAAGCAGGTTTTCCCGAGGATGGCGGTTTTGCCGCGGTTTTCGGCTTCGTTTTTGGCGCGTTGTTTTTTATTTCAGCGTTTGAAGATGAGTTTGTAGCGCTGATTTTAGCCTTATCTGAAGATTTAGAAACGCTTGATTTTTTTTCGGCGGACTTTCCGCTTGTCTTGTTGGAGACACCGGGTTTTTTTATTCCTTTTTCGGCTTGACCGGATTTAGCTTTTGAGGAGTTCGCAGCCGGATAATCCGCAGACTTCCCACCTTTAGGAGAGGTTACGGTTTTTTCTTTATCAGAGGAGGATAAAGAGCTGTCTTCTTTATTTTCGTTTGCAATTATTACCTTATCTTTTTCCATGACCTAAAACTATTCCATCTCTATCTTAAGGCAGGTGAAAAAACTTGCCTTTGCTGTCCTTTTTTAATAATATCATTAAGTATAGCATAACTATATATAGTTTTATCCAGTTTTTTTGCTTAATATGATTACAAATTATTGCGAAGGGAAAGCTGATATGAATCCGATATATTTTTCTGCCGGTTCTGCGGTATTTCTGACATTGCTTGCCGCCGCGATGTGGGGCAGTTGGATGCAGATTGTAAAACATCTCGGAGATTATCCTGTTTCAGGACTCTCTCTTTTCCTATATACTTTTGCCTTTATCTTTGTATGGGGACTTACCTTCGCGCTGTCCGCGCTGTTGATCCCCGAAGGAATAAAAGAAGCGGTAAAAGCAAACCTGAATATTATACCTAAAATTCTTATAGGCGGCGGTATGATGTCTCTTGGGATGGCTGTAAGTCTCGAGGTACTCGGCAGGATAGGCTTACTGCTTTCGGCGACATTGAGCGGCGCGTTCGGCAGCATACTCGGGATCATTACATCGATAGCGGAGGAAGGGATACCGGAAACTCCCGGAGCATTAACTCTTGTAATAATAATAACATTTGTTTTCATCCTTGCCGGATTTGTTTGCAGCCTTGCGTCGATAATGCGTGACCATGACCGGACGGAAGATAAGGTTAAGGTAAATAAATCGGTTAAGAGCCAAGTCTCTGTCAGCGTTGTACTTTTGTCGGCGCTGGGTACCTTTCTGATGAACGGTTGGTCCATAGGAACTGCGGCGGGAACTGCCGGAGGAGTACCGCCTATATTGACGGCCGCGTTAATGGTGACCGGATCATTTCTCGGCATTGCGCTTTTTTGCGGAATAAAACACACAGTGAGACAGGAATGGAAAACGGTTTTGTGCATCGGTCGTCCGAAAAAACCGTTTGTATTCTCTTTAATAGCGGCTTTTTGTCATTACGGAGGAAATATTCTGTCAATATATTCCATGCCCGCGCTCAGCGCGACCTTGAGTTTTTTGTTCGGAAGGACGCTCAACATCTGGACTTATTTTTGGGGATTCTATTATAAGGAATTCTCAGGCTCAAAAAAACGCACATATGCTGTGCTGTTTTCAGGTATAGCGTTATTCTTCTTAGGATTAGGTTTGCTTGGACTTTTTAGTTACGGAGGATGACGAAAAATTATATTTCCGCGAAAATGATCCTTCTCCCGTCGTTTCCTATAACCTTTATAAGGTCGTCAATAGAAATAAATATCGTTGCGGTATTGTCATTCGGATGTATACCGATAAAGTCGAAGCTTTTAAGCTCATTATCTATGATGACCGTGACCGTGTTTCCGATATCGTTCAATACGCCAAGAGGAGATACTGCTCCTTTAGACAGACCGAGATATTCATTCAGGTCGTTCTCATCGGCAAAGGTCAGCGGCCTGCTTCCGATCAGCCGGCGAAGCTGCTTTAAGTTCGCGCTTTTATCACTCTTCATGACCAGTATATAGTAGTCACGCTTTTTATCATCCCTTAAAAACAGATTCTTGGCAATTTTATCTATATGGCTGATCTGAAGATTTATCATATCCTCAACAGTAAAGACCGCGGGATGATTTTCCGCCTTATAACCTATTCCTGCCGCGTTAAGCACGGCGAAAACTTTCTCTTTTTCTTCTGCAGACATAATAATTACCCTCAAATACTAACATCCGTGAATCTGCCGCTTAAAAGCACCGCGACTGAACTGAACCCAAAAGTCTTCAACAACTCAAGCGTTTCATTGAATTTGTAGTCAATCATCTCTGCCGAATGGCTGTCCCCCGTAATAATCACACGCGCTTTCCTCTCAAGAATGCGCTTAAGCATAAAAGGTTCGCCCGCATAAGGATATCCGGTCTTCTTATACCTGACTCCGCTTGTATTTATCTCTATCATTCCGCCGTAATCAATAATGGTTGATATTATCTCGTCGAGATATGTAACCGCGAGATTTTGATACTCTGCGGAATCCCTGTCAAACATATTATTAGCCGAGTTAAATTTTGCAATAAGGTCATAATGCCCGACTATATCCGGATGATAAAACTTGACGCCTGACAAAAGAAATTCAAAATACTCGCCTGCCATCGCGATACCGTCACCGCGAAATCTCGTGACAAACGTCTTTTTGGCAGCCGATGGATTTTTATCGACTGAGTCATAATTTCCTGATATTACAGGGAAACTATGCTCTGAATGAATGATGTAATCGAACTTGTTCTTATCGACTAAAGCATATGAGTCCTGTTCAGCGCCGCAGAGAATATTTATTCTTCCCGCATATTCATCTCTAAGCGAGGATATTTCCTTTATATACGCGTCTATATCTGAAATCCCCGGGCCGGGACCTTTTATTTTCGGGGGCGCATGTGATGAAAACCCGATATCTGAAAAACCCTTTATAAGAGCAGCTTCGACCATTTCTCTCGGAGAATTTGAACCGTCGCACCAGGAGGTATGCACATGCACATTGGATTTTACTATCATGCTCATAATTATTTCCCGTCTTTATGACTGGAGTTATGCCGTCCTGAGAGCTCTTTGATGATATCATTATGGGGAATACCCATTTCAACCATAAGTACCAGTAAATGATAACACAGATCGGATATTTCATAGACTGTCTCATTCACATTATCTTTCATGGATGCGATAATGACCTCGGAGGATTCCTCACCGATCTTTTTAAGGATCTTTTCAATACCGCTGTCAAAAAGGTAATTTGTATAGCTTTTTTCCTTTGGACTGACTTTCCTGTCCGAAATGATGTCGTATAACTCTTCGAGAGAAAATGGCCGTGTTTGAGACTCGGAAAAAATTTCATTAAAAAAGCAACTCTTTTTTCCGGTGTGACAAGCGGGTCCTTCGCAGATTACTTTTACAAGGAGCGTATCAGCGTCGCAATCTGTCGATAAGGAAACAACATGCTGGACATTGCCGCTGGTCTGTCCTTTTCGCCAAAGCTCATTCCTGCTGCGTGACCAAAAGCAGGTTTTTTTTTCGGTCAGGGTTATTTCAAGACTTTGTTCGTTCATGAAAGCGACCATCAGAACCTCACCACTAATAAAATCTTGAATTACAGTGGGTATCAGACCATCATTATTATACTTAATGTTATCGCGATTAAACATTTTTCATCCTCCCGTTTTATAGCCTTACAGGAATACCGTTGGCATAAAGGAACTTTTTCAACTCGACTATATCAATTTCCTTAAAGTGGAAAACCGATGCGGCAAGTCCGGCATCCGCGCCGCAATTTTCAAAAAGTTCCGCGAAATGCTGCATATTCCCGGCCCCTCCGGAGGCTATGACCGGAAGGTTAACTTTTTCAATGACGGCTTTAAGAATCGGAAGGTCAAAACCTTTTTTTACCCCATCGTTGTCGATACTGTTGATAAGCAGTTCACCCGCGCCGTCAGCTTCACACCTGACGGCCCAATCTACCGCGTCCATACCGGTGTCGACCATTCCGCCGTCTGTAAATACATGATAGGTTTCACCCACTCGTTTTACGTCCATCGAGAGCATGATACGCTCACTTCCGAAACGTTTAGCCGCATCACCGATCAGCGACCTGTTTTTGATAGCGCCGGTGTTCACGCTGACCTTAGCCGCTCCGTATTCCAGAACCCTTTCAAAACTCCCGATGTTATTAACGCCGCCTCCCGCGGTGAGAGGAATCATAATAGCTTTGATTACTGACTTCAATATATCTGCAAAAAGACCTCTTTCTTCTGCCGACGCTGTTATATCATAAAAAGCAAGCTCATCAGCGCCTGACTTATTATAGTAAACGGCAAGTTCCACAGGGTCACCGACATTCTTTATTCCCTCAAAATTAATACCTTTTACAACATGACCGTCGCGTATGTCAAGACAAGGGATGATGCGTTTTTTGTTCATGATTTCTCCTTTATTTTTTGGCAGTTTTAATAGCTTCTTTTAAGTCAATAATACCGGAATATAATGATTTACCCAATATCGCGGCATACATACCTATATCTCTGAGAGCCTCGAGCTCCGCATATGAGGATATCCCGCCCGAAGCGATAAAACTGACGCCCTCGATTTTTTTAAGCTCCTCATAAAGCTTAAGATCGACCCCTTTACCGGTTCCGTCTTTTGCTATATCGGTATAAATAATATACTTTACTCCTATATCGGCCATGCGACGGCAAAACTCAATACTGTCGTCGTCAGAGGTATAAAGCCACCCTTCTATCGCTACTAACATGTTGCGGGCATCCACGCCAATCGCTATCCTATCATCATACATATTTACTATACTCTTTGTAAACTCAATATCCCTCAGCGCGGATGTTCCGATTATAATACGGGAAACTCCGGCGGACAAGCACTTTTCTACCGTTTTTAAATCGCGAATACCGCCGCCGAGCTGAATAAATAACCCAGGAAACGCTGAGGCGATTCTTTCAACCCACATGAAGTTCTTTTGCGCCGAGGCTTTCGCTCCGTCGAGATCCACGATATGCAGAAACCCGGCGCCGTTTTCGACAAATGATCCCGCGACGCTCACCGGATCATCCGAGAAAATCAAAGAATTTTTAAAATCACCCTGATACAGACGAACTACCTTTCCGTCAAGCAGATCAATAGCCGGGAAAATAAGCATTATATTACATCCTCGTTGAATAAAATTACGTATGCCCCACCGTTTCCGGATATATCAGAAAATCGTTTCTTTGGTGGAGGGAATAACCCCGATTGAACCAGTGTCGATCGAAACAGCCTCTTTAAGGGAGCGCGCGAATCCTTTGAACGCGGCCTCCGCGAGGTGATGCGCGTTTATCCCCGCGAGTTTTTTAATATGAAGGGTGATACCTGCTGAGCGGCAAAAAGCGGAAAAAAACTCCGCTACCAGCTGAGTGTCGAAATTTCCTATACTGCAAACTGAGAAAGAAAGATCGTCATAATATCCTCCGCGTCCGCTGATATCGACCGCGACCATGACCAATGA